>PPYE01275507.1_pt1 | contig 23723 bp, 20 predicted proteins | sample 1559881 | NCBI WGS metagenome assembly PPYE01 (sample SAMN08240022, study PRJNA423297) | Human gut metagenome, whole genome shotgun sequencing project. | reverse complement strand
TATCTGCACTGTTTCGTTTTCAGGGAACAACTTCGCGCCCTTCGCTTCGAGGCTTTCCGCCTCTCGCTTCAAGCGACTACGTCAGTATACCCTAGGCGAATCCCCCTGTCAATACCTTTTGCAAAAAAAGTTTCAAGATATTTTTTTGTCCCGTGTCATATTCGTGTTATAATAGCAAGGATTATAAAAGGGAGCTTGTTGTCACTATGAAAAAAAAGGCAAATCGACGAAGATTCTCTCGTCTCGTAAAGATTCTCTTTGCACTCGTCATCATTTTCATTCTTGCGTTTTTGCTGGCAGGCGGTTCTTCCCTCTTTTCGCCACGCACTTGGCAGAATGCAGGAGATTTTCTTCCCATGAAACCCAAAGAGCTTCCCGCGAGCCAGCAAGCGGGCGATGCGCGCGAGATTTCTGCGATGGACCGTCTCTCCCGCGTCATCTTTTTAAAGCGCGAGGTCAACAGCCGAATCCATCGTGACCGTCGTTATGTGCGGATCGACGACATTGCGCCGGAACTAAAAGATGCGGTCATCTCGGTCGAGGATACACGCTTTTACACACATCACGGATTCGATGTGGAGGGCATTATGCGCGCCTCGCTCGTCAATCTGCAATACGGACAAATCGAAGAAGGCGCGAGCACGATTACGCAGCAGCTCGTCAAAAATCTCTTCCTTTCGCACGAGCGTTCATTCGGACGCAAAGCAGAGGAATTTTTGCTTGCACTCGATATGGAGGCGAATTACAGCAAGGATGAAATCCTTGAGCTTTACCTCAATACGATTTACTACGGTTCGAATTTCTATGGCATACATGATGCCGCCTACGGCTATTTTGGAAAATCCCCGCGCGAACTGAATCTCGCAGAAGCAGCAATGCTCGCAGGACTTCCCAATGCGCCTTCTCTTTATTCTCCTTACGTCGATTTTATGATGGCGAAGAAGCGGCAATTTATCGTGCTCGATGCAATGGTGCGCACGGGAGCGATTGGGAACGCACAGGCAGAGGATGCCAAAATCAAGCCGATTTACCTAGGGAAGCGCTGATATGACGAGCTTCATTTTATCCGTGATTCCCTAGCGGAATAGATCGATGTGCATAGAGATCGACGCAGATCCATCATTTCATAAAGGAAGCCCGCCCGTTCCCTTGCCAGCCTCATGTCAAGAACATGTTTGGCCAAGGCAAGGGGACGGACGGGCTTTTTGCTTGCTCCATGGCGCGTTGCTGATGGATTCGCATCCCATCTCTCAAGACGCCGGGGACTTACTTCTTCTTGGCGTTTGCCTTCTGCTGCTCCTGTGCGGCGCGCTCGAAATGCTTGTAGAACTGCTCACAGAGGTTCGTGTACGTCGCGACCGTATTAGCCTCACTGCTGTTCGCGCGGATCTCGTACGTATAGAGAAGGTCATTCGAGCCTGCCTTGTAGACGTCGAAGAAGAACGTCGTGCGGCTGTTGTTCGCAACGGTCAGAATGACGTAAGCATCCGCGTAATCGCCCACGTTTTCTTTGAACAGCTTTGCTGCCTGGCGGCGATCGAGCGAGGTGATATCCACGTTGTTCTTGGCCTTGATCCCCTCTGCCACCGCATCGTAGGATACGACGTAGCTGCGTGCCACGCGGCTGGAATCGTAGGCAATCTGCTTGAGCATATCGAGAGTCGGTGCCTTCTCATCATTCTGCATATAAAGCGGCAGTCCGACAGCCAGTCGATGAATCGAGGTAATGTCTGCTCCCTCCTGCAATGTTTCCTTGTCTGCATTTGCAAACGCGACTTGCGTGCCCAGTACAAGGACACACATGAGCACCATCATTTGAAGCATTTTTTTCATGAATCGAAACCGCCTTTCATTGTTGCAAATCGAGGTACATTATGGCTTACTCGTCCTATTCTACACTATTTTTCGCCGCCGCGCCACAAAAACCGACGAAATCTTTATCCCATCTGTGCCCATACGGTCTCTGCTGCAAGGCGGTCTTTTTGGATCTGACGGACGAGTTCCTCTGCAGAGGCGAATTTCTTCTCCTCACGCAGCTTTTGAAGAAATGCGACGCGTATGGCCTTATTGTAGAGCATCGCATCAAAATCGCGAATATGGACTTCGATGCGGCGCGTATCTCCTTCAAATGTCGGATTGTTGCCGATATTGACGAGCCCGTCAAGCTTCCTTCCATCCAAATAGACATGTGCGGCGTAAACGCCGTTCGGCAGCATCGCCTGCGTATCGGGAATCATGAGGTTCGCCGTCGGAAAGCCGAGTGTCCGACCGCGTCGTTCGCCGTGCACGACGCGTCCGATAAAGGAAAACGGATTGCCGAGTAAGGCATTCGCTTCCGCAAGATCCCCTTTGCTTAGCAGGGCGCGGATGCGCGTACTGCTGACGGGGCGTCCATCGCGCAGGACGGCCGGACAGATTTCAGCATGGAATCCGTATTTTGCTCCGAGCCGAAGGAGCATGCGCCGTGTGCCTTTCCCCTTTTTCCCAAAGGTATAGTTGGGACCCGTCACGACATAATGCGGCGCGAGGTAGCGCCGAAGCATGGCGAGAAATTCCTCCGGCGACTGCTGCGCGAGCTCGCGCGTGAATGGGATGGCGAGCAGGATATCGATGCCGAATGACGCCAAAATCTGCTCACGCAGTTCATTTGAGCCGACTTGCAGCGGCAGGCTCTGCGGTGCGAGCACCGAGAGCGGATGATTGCGGAAGGTAAAGACAACGCTCGTGCCGCCCTCCGCTTTTGCGAGTTCAACTGCGCGATGCACGATGCGCTGATGGCCGATGTGCACGCCGTCAAACATGCCGAGCGCAACCGCGATGGGCGCGCGTGCGCGCAGGTCAGTCCATTTTGCATAGACCTGCATCTTATCGTCCCGCCTCCCATAAAAAAACTTTGGTCGGCACGATGGCCTTTTCCTCGCGGTCGTAGCGTCCCATGCCGAGGAACAATCCCTCGCTGTAGACGCGAAGCGTTTCCCCATGCGGCAGGTTCCTGCGCTCGTTCGTCGCTAGGCCGTTTTGAAACGCCCTGCTTCGATGCGGTGCAAGATCGTATCGTTCAATATGGCTCAGATAGTTCTCAGGCGCAAGGATTGCCGCCTCACCCAAATCGCGAAGTGCCTCGATCGTATGCGCGTCTTCGAGCGAAAAATCGCCGACGCGCGTACGCACGAGAAATGCCATCGTCGCAGGGATGCCGAGAGCCTTCCCGATGTCAGCACAAAGGCTCCGTATATACGTGCCTTTCGAGCAGTCCACATCAATCAAGATGCGATCCTCATGACGTGCCAAAAGAGCTAGGCGATGAATCGCTACCGTACGTGTCGGAATCTCGACGGCGACGCCGCGCCGCACGAGATCGCAGGCGCGCTTGCCCCGGATCTTGATCGCAGAATGCGCCGGCGGTGCCTGCTCGATTTGTCCCGTGAATTGGGCGAGCACAGCGCGAATCGCCGTTTCACCCGGAAGTACGAAATCCGTCATGCGCTCCATCACTTCGCCCGTGTCATCGCCGCTGTCTGTTGCAATCCCAAAGCGGATTTCGGCGCGATACGACTTATCGGCGAGTTCCAAGTACTCGACGAGGCGTGCCGCCTGCCCGACGGCAATAGGAAGCACGCCGGCCGCCGCAGGGTCGAGTGTCCCTGCATGGCCGACGCGCTTCCTATTGAGTATCCTTCGGACGATGTTGATGGCGTCGTGGGACGACATGCCGGGGGGTTTTAAGAGATCGAGGAATCCGTCCATCAACCTTCCCCCTCAAGCCTGTCTGCAATCGCCGCCATGATCCTTTTCTTCGCTTCATCAAACCCCATCTTGAGCGTGCATCCTGCTGCGCGCATGTGCCCGCCACCGTCAAAGGAAGCTGCAATCGCACTGACATCTGTGCCCTTCGAGCGCATGCTCACACGACATAGCTTCTCTTCTTTTGCCTTCAGAAGAACGGCGACATCGACCCCTTCGATGACGCGGACGAAGTCGATGAAGCCTTCTGTGGATTCCATGCGCTCCGTCGTTTCATGATCGAGGAAAATGCCTGCCGCACGGCCATCTGCAAAACGTTCGATGTGCTGAAGCGCTTCCGCCGTATCGCAGATCATCTGGTACGGCTTTTGTTCGAGTGCCTCCGATACGATATGGGGCTCTGCGCCGCAATCCATGAGATGTGCCGCCGCACGCATGACGCGCGCCGTCGTATTCGAGTAGCGGAAAAACCCCGTATCGGTTGCAAGCCCCGTATAGATGCAGAGCGCCGAGTCCTTCGTAAATGCCGCCTTCATCTCGCTTGCAAGCTCGTAGACGATTTCTGCCGTCGCCGCACGGTCGGGCGCGAGATACGTGTCCCCTTCCGCCGCATTCGTGCGATGATGGTCGATGTTGATGCACGCATCTGCCTGTACGCACTTCGCGACGCCGCCGATACGATCCGGTGCCGTATCGAGAATGACGAGAAGGTCGGCGCTTCGCTCTCCCTCTGGGCGCTTGATCGCCTCGTACCCCGGCAGAATCGAAAACGCCTTTGGCACATCGTCATCCAAAAGAACGGCAGCCTCCTTGCCAAGCCCGCGCAAAAGATGCATGAGCCCCAACGAGGAGCCAATCGCATCGCCGTCTGGATTGACATGTGCGGTCAGGACGACGTTCTGCGCACGAAGCAGCTTCCCCGCCGTTTCTGCTAGCGTCATGTTCATACGGACTGCCCTTCCTTTTCCTCCGCCTCTTTTTGCACCTTGAGCAGAAGCTCTTGGATACGCGCGCTGTAGTCGAGCGACTTGTCGAGTGCAAACGTAAGCTCCGGCGTAAAGCGCAGGCGGATGCGCTTGCCGATCTCGCGGCGGATAAAGCCGAGCGAGCTCATAAGCCCCGCCCAGCATTCCTTTGCGTCCTTCTCATCGCCCATCAGACTCACGTAGATCTTCGCCTCACGCAGGTCGCCCGTACATTCGACGGATGTCACGGTAACGAATCCGATGCGTGGATCTTTGAGCTCGCGCAGGATGATCTCAGAGATCTCCTGTTTCATCAGCTCCTGAACCTTCTCCACACGAAGCTGGCTCATTGGCAAACGCCTCCTTTGCTGCGCATTTCCCTACGCCTCGGCCTCGGTCTCCTTCGCTGCCTTCTCCTGTTCCTCACGCTTCTTTGCAGCCGCTTTGTTCGCGTCCGTAATCGTGACAGCGATCTCCTCCATCGTGTACGGCTCGATGATGTCGCCTTCCTGGAAATCCTTGAAGTCGACGATCGAAATGCCGCACTCATAGCCGGCTGTGACCTCCTTGACTTCGTCCTTGAAGCGACGCAGCGAGTCGATCTCGCCGTCGAATATCGCAACGTCGTCGCGCAGGATTCGGATCTTGGAGTTGTTGCAGATCTTGCCGTCGAGAACATAGGAGCCTGCGACGAGCGCCTTCGAGAACTTCATGACCTGCCGAATCTCGACGCGTCCCTGAACGACTTCCTTATACTTCGGCTTGAGCATGCCGCTCATCGCATCCTTGACATCGTTGAGCGCATCGTAGATGACACGGTACGTGCGGATGTCGATGTTCTCCGTGTCAGCGAGCTTGCGCGCATTGGCATCCGGGCGCACGTTGAACGCGATGATGAGCGCATTCGACGCCGTCGCGAGCATGACGTCCGATTCGTTTACCGAGCCGACGCCCGAATGGACGATCGAGACGCGAACCTCGTCATTCTTGTTGAGCTGGAGGAGCGAGCTGTTGAGTGCTTCGACCGAGCCCTGCACATCCGCCTTGACGACGATGTTGAGATCCTTGATATCCCCTTCCTGAATCTGCTGGAAGAGATCGTCGAGCGAGACCTTCTTCGCCTTTATGAGCTTCGTGCGCTGACGTCCCTGACGGGCTTCCGCGATCGAACGCGCCTGCTTCTCTTCGAGCACAGCGAGGATGTCGCCAGCCTCCGGCACGTCATTCAGTCCTAGGATTTCGACGGGAACGGACGGTCCCGCCTTCTTGACGCTGCCGCCGCGGTCGTTGAGCATCGCGCGGACCTTGCCGAACGTCGTGCCGCAGACGATCGAATCGCCGATGCGCAGCGTGCCGTTCTGCACGAGCACCGTCGCGACAGGGCCGCGTCCCTTGTCGAGCTTCGCCTCGACGATGACGCCGCGCGCATCGCGGTTCGGGTTTGCCTTGAGCTCCTTGACCTCGGCGACGAGGAGGACCATCTCGAGCAGATCGTCAATGCCTATCTGCTTCTTTGCCGAGACGGGAACCATGATCGTATTTCCGCCGTACTCTTCCGGCACGAGGCCGTGCTCCATGAGTTCCTGCTTGACGCGGTCCGGATTGGCGCCCGGCTTATCGATCTTATTGATCGCGACGATGATGGGCACATCTGCCGACTTCGCATGGGAAATCGCCTCGATCGTCTGCGGCATGACGCCGTCGTCTGCCGCGACGACAAGGATCGCGATATCCGTGATCTGTGCACCGCGCGCGCGCATTGCCGTAAATGCCTCATGTCCCGGCGTATCGAGGAACACGATTTTCTTCCCGGATGCGATGACCTGATACGCGCCGATATGCTGCGTGATGCCGCCTGCTTCATGAGCCGAGACGGACGTCTTGCGGATGCAGTCGAGGAGCGACGTCTTGCCGTGGTCGACATGTCCCATGACCGTAACGACAGGCGGACGAAGCTCAAGCGTCTTCGGATCGTCCTCGATTTCGGGGATCTCCGTGGGGTCGACCTCCGGCGGCAGTTCCTCTGCCGTAACGCCGAACTCGGACGCAACGAGCGCTGCCGTGTCGAAGTCGATTTCCTGATTGATGGTCGCCATGACGCCCATCATGAAGAGCTTCTTGATGACCTCGGCCGCCGTGTAGCTCATCTTCGAGGCAAGATCCTTTACGGCAATGCTTTCGGGCAGCTTGATGTGCTTCGGACGTGCGATCTCGACCTTTTGGACGGGCTGCTGGCCGCGTTTTCCGCCGCGTCCGCCGCGGCGCGCGCTGCGGTCATTTCGGTCATTGCCCCTACCGCCGCGTCCGCGGTCATTCGCGCCGCGCGCATTGCGTCCGCCATTCCGGCTGCGCTCGCTGCGGTCGTTTCGATCATTGCGCCCCATGCGACCACTGCCGCCTGCCGGACGCGCGCTTCCGCTGCCATCCGTGCGGCGCCTCTCTCCGCCGCGGCCTGCCGCGCTCTGCGCAGAGGCAGGCTTCATGCGGGTTGCGCCGCCTTGCGGGCGTTCTTCCGTACGATGCGAAGCGCGGCTCTCGCTGCGCTTTTCCATGCGGATCTCTGTCCGATTCTCCGCACGCTTTTCCACGCGCTGCTCCCGCTTCTCTTGCGTTTCCACTTCCGCACGCACGGCAGCCGGTTTTTCCTCCCGCTTCGCCGGCGCAGGCTTCGCCTCGTGCTTTTCCACCTTGTGCGCATAGGTGTACGTCCTGCTCCGCATCTTTTCCGGGCGCCCATCTGCAGACTGGATCATGCGCTGCTGGCGCTCCCTCTCCTCTTTCGCCTTCTCAGCCTCTTTCGCTGCGTTTTTTTTCGCGAACGCGCTCTTTAATGCCGCATACGTCTTCTCGTCGACGCTCGAGAAGTTGTTTGCCGCCTTGACGCCGCTGCGGCTCAGTATGTCAATGACCGCCTTGCTGTCCACATGGAATTCTTTTGCCAACTCATAAACTCTGTATTTTGACATCAATCCACCCCCGACTGTTTCTTCCTTCTACTCTTTCGCTTCGTCTATCGCGAGGAGACCTTGCAGCTTCCTTGCAAAGCCCTCGTCGAGAAGTGCCGCCGCCGCTCGGTATTCCTTGCCGATGCAGCCGCCGAGCGATTCCCTCGTCAGCGCCTCAGCATGCGGAACGCCGCATTCTGCAGCAAGCTTCCTGTACTTTCGTTTGGATTCATCCTCAGCGTCTGCCGCGATGAGAAGAAATGCTGCCTTCTTCCCGCGCATTGCCTGTTCGACGGCGAATGCGCCTGATGCAATCCGTCTCGCGCGCTGCGCCATGCCGAGGATATTTTTCACCTTGGCCTCCGCCAATTCCGTCACGTTCTTAGCCCTCCAGCCCTTTTAGTTCGTTTGCGAGCATATCGTAGACAACGGGCGCAATGGGAGACTTGAAGGAACGCTCAAGCGCACGGCTCTTCCTCGCCCGTTCCAAGCACGCCATGCTTCGGCATATATACGCGCCGCGTCCTGCCTTCTTGCCTGTCACATCGACGGAAAACTCGCCCTCCGGGCTGCGCACGATGCGCAGAAGATCCTTTTTCGGACGGCTTTCTTGGCAGCCGAGGCAGAACCGTTCCGGGATTCTCTTCGCCTTCATGACTCACCCTCCGCGCTGAAGGACTCCTCGGTGACGACGGAAACCTCGTTCATGCTGTCGTCGAGCACTTCATCTGCTGCCTGCGTCTCGCTCTTGATGTCGATCTTCCAGCTCGTGAGCTTCGCTGCGAGACGTGCGTTCTGCCCTTCTTTGCCAATGGCAAGCGAGAGCTGGTAGTCGGGCACGACGACGCGCGAGACGCGTTCTTCCTCATTGACCGCGACCGAGACGACTTTCGCTGGGCTGAGCGCATTGGCAATGTACGTCGCCGAGTCCTCATTCCACTTTACGATATCGATCTTCTCGCTGCCGAGCTCGTCGACGATCGCCTGCACGCGCATGCCGCGATGACCGACACACGCGCCGACGGGATCGACGTTCTCATCCTTCGACCAAACGGCGATCTTCGAGCGGTTGCCCGGTTCGCGCGCGACCGATTTGATCTCGACGACACCTTCCTGGATCTCGGGAACCTCCAGTTCAAAGAGGCGCTTCAATAGGCCCGGATGCGTGCGCGAAACGACGATCTGCGGTCCCTTGTTCGTCTTTTTGACTTCGACGACAAAAGCCTTGATCCGCATGCCGTGCGTGTAGTTCTCCGTCGGAATCTGCTCGCTCGGCGTCAAGATCGCCTCCGTCTTGCCGAGATCGACGAATACATTGCCTTTCTCGACGCGCTGGACAATGCCCGTGATGATGTCGCTCTCCCGTTCCATGTACTCTTCGTAGATGATGCCGCGCTCCGCTTCGCGAATGCGCTGCACGACGACCTGTTTTGCCGTCTGTGCCGCGACACGGCCGAAGTCAGCTGGCGTGACCTCGATCTCGATCTCATCGCCGATTTCGTAGTCCGGCTTGATCGCGCGTGCGCGGGCGAGCGATATCTCCGTGATGTCGTTCTCGGCCTCTTCGACGACCTGCTTGAGCGCGTAAACGTGATAATGCCCCGTCTCGCGCGAGAGCGTCACACTGACGTTCTCCTTCGCGCTGAAATTGCGCTTGTAGGCGGAAATGAGCGCTGCCTCGATCGCCTCGAACAGCACCTCTTCGTCAATGCCCTTTTCCTTGCCGAGTTCCCGCAGGGTCATGAGAAACTCCTGCCCCGGATCCGTCGCCTTCGCCTTCGCCTTCGTCGTTTTCCTTGCCAAAGTACTAATCCTCCTAAATCGCATGAAATGGCCTTGCTTCAAATATCGATGTGCAGCCGCACCTGCGCCGCATCTGCAAGCGGGATCGTCACGTTGCCGTCGAGCGTCAGGACGCCATCTGCAAATGCCGTGAGCCTGCCTGTGATCTGCTTCTTTCCATCCCTTGCCGCGTAAAGCGTGACATCAACCGCCTTGCCCATCTCGCGCGCGTAGTCGCGCGGTTTCCTTAGCACGCGGTCGATTCCGGGAGACGAGACTTCCAAGATGTAGCTCTCCGCGATGCGATCTGCCGCGTCAAGACGCGCTCCGAGCTTTTCGCTGAGATCCTGGCAGTCCTCGATATCGACGCCGCCTTTCTTGTCGATGTAGACGCGAAGATACCATTCGTGTTCCTTGACGTACTCGACATCGACGAGCTCGATTTCTTCCTGTCCGGTTAGAAGTTCGCGCACGATCGCTTCCACTGCGTCTTCTACTTGTTGTCTTGCCATAGCCCCACTCCTACCATCTCGCGCGGCGTCGCCGCGCCATTCCTTGCACATAAGATGAAAGAGTGGGCTCGCACCCACTCTTCCATAAACACTTCATATTGATAGTCCTAGTTTAGCATAAAACCCACGTCTTGTAAACGTCCTGCCAAAATTTGTTTGCCATGTTCATTCCAAGCAAACATTTTGCTATAATTAAAACAAGTCCCCTGCCTTTCTCTACCTTTTCGGAAAGGATGCTTGCCATGAATGCCATGAAACCATCCCCTACGTTCGGCGTCGTGCATATCGGCTCCATTCGGACGAGTGCCGCCATCGTGAGCTGGCGCACGCCGACCGATGTCGAGATCATCGAGTCCGTGCAAAAGGAAACGACATTCGGCGAGGAAGTGCTGCACGCGCACCGTCTCTCCTTTGCCTCCATCCACGCGCTCTGCACGATCCTGCAAGGATTCCGCCAGCTCTTTGCCGACTACGGCATCGAGACCGTCTACCCGATCGCGACGACGGTCGTGCGCGAAGCGGAGAACAGTCTCGGCATACTCGACCTCCTGCGCCTGCGCACAGGCTTCTCGTTCCACGTCGCCGGCCTCACAGAAGAAACGTACTACAAATTTTTCGCGCTTCATCAGCGGTTAAAGAGGGACAAAACCATTGGAAAGCGCCCTCTCCTGCTGCTCGACGTCACATCAGGCGGTCTCGCCTTCACGGGCTGGAAGAGCGGCCGTATCCTCTTTCAGCGCAACGCCGCGAGCGGAAGGCTCAGCATCCTCGAACACTTCACGAAAAAGGAGCGCTCCGATGTCATGTTCCCCTCCGCCATGCGCGATTACCTCCACGCTGCACTCTCACCGCTTTGGCCTACGATCGCGCGCGCAAAGATCCACACACTCGTCCTCACGGGCTTTGAATCGCGCGTTCTTGCGCATCGCCTCATCCCCGCAGACGCCAATGAGCCGCACGCCATCGCCCCGGAAACATTCCGCACCTTCCTCGAAGGTCTTGCTCCGCTCACCGTCAAGAAGCTCATGCGCACCTTCTCGCTCTCCGAGCGGCTTGCGAGCATCCTGCTGCCGACGCTTCTCTTATACGACGAGACAATCCGCACGATTCAGATCGACTCCATTCGCGTCATGGACACGCCGTTTCTCCAGTCCTACGCGACGTACGCCGGCGCGCTCCTCTGCTCGCCGCACGCCATGCGCGAACAGGACATCCTGCTCCTCGACCTTGCGCGCAGTGTCGCCATGCGCTACGGCTGCAATCTCGCACACGACGAGCGCGTCGAAACATTTGCCGTGCGCATCTTCGAAGCGCTGCAGTCCATTCACGGTCTATCGGAGCGCCACGGCATGCTGCTTCGCATGAGCGCGATTCTCCACGAGACCGGCAAGTTCATCAACCTCCGCAACTACGCGCTTCACACATGGCAGACGGTACTGGGCTCCGATTTTTTCGGCATCACGGACGCGGAAAAGGAAATCATCGCCTCAAATTGCTACTACTGCGCAAAGGAAAACCCCGATCATCGCGACACCCATTACCAGCTTCTCACGCGCGAGCAGAAAATCGTCGTGGACAAGTGCTGCGCCATCCTGCGCCTCGCCGACGCACTCGACCAAGGCCACCGCGACAAGCTCACGATAAAGAACGCCCGTCTCGCGCGCGAAGCACTCATCCTCACGTATCGCTCGGAGGATGACATCGCACTGATCCGCTGGACATTTGACCGCGCTTCCGTGCTCTTTCGGGAAATCTTCGGCATCACGCCCATTTTGCAGCGAGCTTGACCAGCCTGACCATTCCGCAAGGAGGAACGACGATGGACATCGACTTCAAAAGATCCGACTATTATCTCAATCGCGAATGTACCTGGCTCGCGTTCAACCACCGCGTACTGCGCGAATCGAAAGATGCATCGAATCCGCTGCTCGAACGCCTGCGCTTCATCGCGATCGCCTGTTCCAATCTCGATGAGTTCTTCATGATCCGCGTCGCAGGTCTCAAGCATCTGCTCGCAAGTGAGACGCCGCACCGCGATATCAGCGGGCTCACGCCGAAGGGGCAGCTCGATGCCGTAGCAAATCGCGCACACGAGCAGATGCACGCGATTGATCGCTGCCTCGCACGCGTCCTCTCTGCGCTCGAAGCAGAAGGCATCCGTATCACCCGCCCCAATGCGATAGACGCGAAAGAGCTGCTTTGGCTCACGGAGTTCTTCGAGTGCGAAATCTATCCCATCGTCACGCCAATGGCACTCGATCCCACGCACCCCTTCCCCTTTCTCGCGAGCAAGAGCCTGAATCTCGCCGTACGGCTCAGGCGTGCAGGCGAATCGGAAACGCGCCGTGCGATCCTGCCCGTCCCCGCCCCTGTCCTCGACCGCCTCGTCAAGCTGCCCGGTGCGCCGCGCTTCCTCTGCCTCGAAGACATTCTGAGCCACTTTGCCGTACGCTTTTTCACAGGCTATGAGATCCTCGAAACGACGCCATTTCGCGTCACGCGTGACGCCGATCTCACGATCCGCGAGGATGCCGACGACCTTCTCGTCGAGGTCGAAAAATCCCTCGAGCGCCGCAAGAAAGGCGCTGCCGTCCGCCTTGAAATTGCCGGCTCCGCATCGGATGAGACGCGCGCGTTCCTAAAGCGGGAACTCGAATTGCAGGAATCCGATATCTATACAGGCGAAGGACCGCTAGGCTGTGCTTTCTTCTCCGCGCTCGCGAATCTCGAAGGATTCGATCCTTTGCGCTATGCGCCGTTTGCGCCGGTCCCTTCCATCGAGCTTGCTCGGCTTGGTGCGGCAAGCATTTGGGACGCCATCCGCACGCGCGATATTCTCGTCCACCATCCATTCGAGCGCTTCCAAACCGTCGAGGACTTCATCCGCACGGCGGCGAGCGACCCATACGTGCTGGCCATCAAGCAGACGCTCTACCGCGTGAGCAGCCGTTCGCCGATCATCGCCGCGCTCGAAGAAGCCGCACGAAACGGCAAGGAAGTCACGGTGCTCATGGAAGTCAAGGCACGGTTTGACGAGGAGAACAACATCCTCATGGCACACCGCCTCGAAGAGGCAGGCTGCCACGTCATCTACGGCATTTTGGGGCTCAAGACGCATTCGAAGATCACGATGGTCATTCGCCGCGAAGAGACGGGCATCCGTCGTTACTGCCATCTCGCGACGGGCAACTACAACGGATCGACAGCAAAGATCTACACCGACATCGGCCTATTTACATCGGATACGGAAATCGGTATCGATGCTTCGGGCTTCTTCAATTTTCTCTCGGGATTCAGCGACCCGCCCGTATGGAACAAGCTCATCGTCGCGCCGCTCAACCTCCGCGAGACGATCCTCGCGGGGATCGATCGCGAGATCGAACACGCAAAGCACGGCGAGAAGGCATACCTAGCGGCGAAGATGAACGCGCTGCTCGACAAAGGCATCATCGCGAAGCTCTACGAAGCCTCGGCGGCAGGCGTCCGCATCGATCTCATCGTGCGCGGCATCTGCGTGCTGCGTCCGGGACTCCCGGACGTCAGCGAGAACATCCGCGTCCGCAGCATCGTCGGGCGCTTCCTTGAGCACAGCCGCATCACCTACTTCCGGGACGGCGGTGCGAGCAAGATCTACATCTCGTCCGCGGACTGGATGCCGCGCAACCTCAACAGCCGCATCGAGCTCATGGTCCCCGTCGAAGACAAAGCGCACAAAAAGCGGCTTCGCGCCATCCTGAAGGCCTACCTGCGGGATAACCGCAAGGCATATCTCATGCGCTCCGACGGCTCCTACGTGCGCGCCGCCTGCCGCAAGGGAAGCGAAGCCATCGCGGCGCAGGATCTGCTGAAGGAGACAGCGGGAAAAGGCGCCGTGCTCGGATAAGAGAGTGCCGCCGGCAAATGCATGCTGGCGGCACTCTCTTTTCATGGTTATGGGACTTCGGACAGAGGAAGCGCTTACTGTTCCGTGCTTCCTTCCCATGTTCCGACGGCACGCTTTGCGGCTTTGTCATCGAACCAGTGCGTCGTGACCGTCTTTGCGCGTGTGAAGAAGTGCACGCCGTCCCTGCCGAGGACGTGGAGGTCGCCGAAGAACGAATCCTTGTTCCCGGAGAACGGATAGTATGCGCTCGGGACCGGAATGCCGACATTGACGCCGACCATGCCGCCGTCCGTATCCATGACAAAACGGCGCGCATAGTAGCCGCTGCTCGTAAAGATGCTCGACCCGTTTGCGAACGGATTCGCATTCATGATGGCAATGCCTTCCTCGTAATTCCTGACGCGCTTGATGGAAGTGACCGGGCCGAAAATCTCACAGTCGCCGACCGTCATGCCGGGCTTCACATGGTCGAGAATCGTCGGCCCGACGAAGAAGCCCTTCTCGTATCCCGGCACGCATGCCGTGCGTCCGTCGAGAACGAGCTCCGCGCCCTCATCGACACCTTTTTGAATCCAGTCAAATACCTTCTTCTGATGCTGTGCGGAAACGACAGGTCCAAGGACCGTGTCCTCCTTATAGGCGCAGCCGATCTTCATTGCCTCTGCCTTCTGCTTCAGCAGTGCCACGAAGTCGTCCGCGATGCTTTCCTCGACGGCGACGACAGGAAGCGCCATGCAGCGCATGCCCGCACAGCCGTACGTCGAGTTGATGATGGCGTTCGTCGAGGCCTCAAGATCCGCATCGGCCAGCAGCAGCGCATGGTTCTTTGCCTCACACTGCGCCTGCACGCGCTTGCCGTGCGCTGCAGCGACGGAGTAGATATGCTTGCCGACGCCTGTCGTGCCAACGAAGGTGACGGCCTTCACGCGCGGATCGGTCAGGAATGCCTCCGCCTCCTTGCGGCTCGTCGTCACGAGGTTCACGACGCCGGCGGGGAAACCCGCCTCCTCGTAGAAAAGTTCAAGCATGCGCATGGAAGTCAACGGCGTATTGCTGTTTGCCTTCAGCACGATCGTATTGCCGCACACGATGGCAAGCGGGACCATCCATCCCCATGGGATCATCGCAGGGAAGTTCATCGGCACAATCCCTGCCACGACCCCGAGCGGGAAACGGTACGAAGCCGTATCGTAGTTCGTCGTGACCTGCATCGCCGCATCGCCCTGTATGAGCATCGGTGCCGCGCAGGCCTCTTCCGTCGGCTCGATTGCCTTCTGCACGTCACCGCGCGCTTCATTCAAATTCTTGCCGAGCTCCTTTGCGCAGAGAACAGCGAGCTCTTCCTTATGCGCGTAAAGGACATCACGCCAACGGAAGAGATATTGGACGCGCTTTGCCATCGACATGCGCGCCCAAGCGGGAAATGCCTTTTGCGCCGCGTCAATCGCCGACTCGCATTCTGCAAGCGTGCAGCTCGGCACTTCTGCAATGACCTCGCCTGTGCTGGAATCCGTGATTTCCATGTACTTTCCTGTCGCGGACTGCTTCCACTCGCCGCCGATGCAATATCCCATGCGTTTTGCTTCAGCCATCTTACAGCCTCCTGTTCATCAAGACATTCGACAAAAATAACCTTAACCCATTTGATAGTATAAGGATAGCGAATCCTACTGTCAATAAAATAAAGATGAAATATGCTCAAAACGCGAAAGAACCGAGCGAAACTGCTCGGTTCTTCCCTTTCTTATACGCCTACACGGCTTGCTTTCGCAAGGCGAGCGAAATGCGCTCATGTTCCGCTTCGATCTGTTTTTTGGCGAGACCGAGCTGGCAGGCGACTTGGTCGTACGACGTGCCGCCAAGAGAATTGCGGTTCCTGACGCAAGTCTCCGGACGAATCGCCTCTTTGATATCGGCATCGAAGAGCGGCGAGAGCTTCTGAAACTCCTCGATGCGCATGTCTTCGAGATAGATGCCCCTTGCGATGCAGTCGTGGACGGCCTGCCCTGCTACGGCATGCGCCTTGCGGAACGGCATGCCCTTCTTGACGAGGTAGTCCGCGAGATCGGTTGCATTGGAAAAATCCTCCGTGACCGCCTTTTTCATGACGTCTGCGCGGACCTTCATGCCACGCACGATCCGGGCGTAGACGGAAAGACTGAACTTCACCGTATCGATCGCGTCGAAGATTCCTTCCTTGTCCTCCTGCAAATCCTTGTTGTAGGCGAGCGGAAGGCCTTTGACCGTCGTGAGCATCGCCATGAGATGCCCGACGACGCGTCCCGTCTTGCCGCGCACGAGCTCCGACACATCGGGGTTTTTTTTCTGTGGCATCATCGAGGAACCCGTGCAGTGCGCATCATCGAGCTCGATGAAAGAAAATTCCCGGCTGCACCAAAGGATCGTCTCCTCCGAGAGGCGTGAGAGATGGACCATGAGGATGGAAGCCGCAGAGAGGAACTCCATGATGTAATCGCGGTCGCTGACCGCGTCGATGCTGTTCGTGTAGATGGCCTCAAATCCGAGCTCCTTCTGCACGAATGCGCGGTCGATGGGGAACGTCGTTCCCGCGAGCGCACCCGCTCCGAGCGGCATGATGTCCGCCCGTTCGTAAACGCCTGTGAAGCGTGCGAAATCACGTGCGAGCATGCCGTAGTAAGCGAGCAGGTGATGCGAAAAGAGAATCGGCTGCGCGCGCTGCAGGTGCGTGTAGCCCGGCATGATGACATCCTTGTACTGCTCTGCCGCCAGTACGAGCGCCTGCTGGAGATTCACGATTTCCTTCTGCACGGCGAGCACTTCGCGTCGCACGTAGAGATGCGTGTCGAGTGCGACTTGATCGTTGCGGCTTCGTGCCGTATGGAGACGTCCGCCCGCCTCGCCGATCGCGTCCGTCAGACGCTTTTCGATGTTCATGTGAATGTCTTCGAGCGCGACGGAGAAATCGAAATCCCCTGCCTCGATCTTCGCACGGATATCCTGAAGCCCGTGAACGATGGCATCGCGATCCTTTTCCGAGAGGATGCCGCATTTCGCAAGCATTTTCGCATGGGCAATCGAGCCTGCTATATCCTCTTGATACATGCGCCGATCAAATGCGATGGACGCCTGAAACTCGTTGATCCTCTCATCCGTCGTCTTGCTGAAGCGACCGCCCCACATTGCCTCACTCATGGATTCGTCTTCTCCTGCATCAATGCGCGAACCTTGAGCGGCAGGCCAAAGAGGTTGATGAAGCCCGTCGCATCCGCTTGGTTGTAGACATCGTCATGCTCGAACGTGACGAATTCCTTGCTGTAGAGCGAGTACGGGCTCTTCGAGCCTGCCGAAATGATATTGCCCTTGTAGAGCTTGAGCCTTACCGTGCCCGTGACCGTCTGCTGCGTGCTGTCAACAAAGGCGGAGAGCGCCTCACGGAGCTGGCAGAACCACATGCCGTCGTAGACGAGCTCGCCGAAGCGGATCGCGACCTGCTGCTTGTAGTGGTACGTCATGCGGTCGAGGCAGAGGTATTCGAGCTCGCGGTGCGCGTAGTAGAGGATCGAGCCGCCTGGGTTCTCGTAGACGCCGCGCGACTTCATGCCGACGAGGCGATTCTCACAGATATCGACGATGCCGACGCCATTTCTGGCGCCGATCCCGTTGAGCGTGGTCAAAAGCTCGACTGCGCCCATCTTCTTTCCATTGACGGCGACGGGCTCCCCCTTTTCAAAATCAATCGTGACGTATTCGGGCTTGTCCGGTGCGTCCTGCGGCGCCTTTGCAATGAGGAACATGCTGTCCTTCGGCTCGTTTGCCGGATCCTCAAGATCAGAGCCCTCGTGCGAAAGGTGCCATATATTGCGATCCATCGAGTATGTCTTGTTGTCCTCCGCGACGGGGATGCCGTGCTTCTTTGCATACGCGATTTCCGAAGAGCGCGAATCGAGCTCCCATTCGCGCCACGGCGCGATGAGCTGGATATGTGGTGCGAGCGCCTTGACCGTGAGCTCGAAGCGGACCTGATCATTGCCCTTGCCCGTCGCGCCGTGCGCGATGGCATCCGCGCCTTCCTGCTTCGCGATCTCGACGAGCTTCTTCGCGATGATCGGGCGTGCAAATGACGTGCCGAGCAGGTACTTGTCCTCATAGACGGCGCCCGCCTTGAGCGTCGGCCAAACGTACTGCGTCAGGAACTCCTCCGTGAGGTCGCAGATGAACACCTTCGATGCGCCGGACTTCAGCGCCTTGTCGTGCACGGGCGCAAGCTCCTCGCCCTGTCCGATGTCCGCGCAGCAGGCGATGACTTCGCAGCCGTCGTAATGCTCCTTGAGCCAAGGAATGATGACGGAGGTATCGAGACCGCCTGAGTATGCGAGTACGACTTTCTTGATCTGACCCATGATAATTACCCCTTTTCTATTGGTCCATCGCCCATCGTGAGCGCCATGATGGCTTTCTGCGTGTGGAGACGGTTTTCCGCCTCGTCAAAGATGACATCCGCGTTCGCCTCAAGGACTTCCTCGGTGATTTCCTCGCCGCGGTAGGCGGGCAGGCAGTGCATGACGATGACGCGCTTATCCGCGCCCGCGAGCAGCTCGCGGTTCACTTGGTACGGCGCGAAAATCTTCCTGCGCGCGTCGTGCTCCGCTTCCTGCCCCATGCTCGCCCACGTGTCCGTGACGACGATATCGGCATCCTTTACGGCTTCCTTGGGATCGGTGACGAGCGAAATGCGCGCGCCCGTCGCCTTCGCATCCTCGACCGCCTGCTTTGTGACCGTCGCATCGGGACGGTAGTCTGCGGGCGTTGCCGCGACGAACGTCATGCCGGTCTTGGCACAGCCGTACATGTAGGAGTTCGTCATGTTGTTGCCGTCGCCGACGTACGCCATCTTGAGTCCCTTGAGGTCTTTCCCCTTGTGCTCGCGGATCGTCAGAAGATCGGTGAGCGCCTGGCACGGGTGCAGGAGATCCGTGAGCGCATTGATGACGGGGATATCCGCCCACTCGGCGAGCTCCTCGACGCGGTCATGCCCATAGGTGCGGATCATGATGCCGTCGAGGTAGCGCGAGAGCACGCGTGCCGTATCCTTGATCGGCTCGCCGCGTCCGAGCTGCAGATCGCGGTTCGATAGGAAAAGTGCCTGTCCGCCGAGCTGGTACATGCCCGTCTCGAACGAGACGCGCGTGCGCGTCGAGGACTTTTCAAAAATCATGCCGAGCGTCTTGCCCGCAAGAAGATGGTGCGTGACGCCCGCCTTCTGCATGGCCTTAAGCTCTTTCGCGAAGGAGAGAATCTCCTCCACCTCGTCCACGGAAAGGTCATGGATGGATAACATATCCTTCCCTTTCAGCATAGAAACGCCTCCTCTATGCACAAAGCACGGTGCATGCTTTTGTTATTATACATCAGTTCCTTGTGCCTGTGAAGGGAATCCCAAAAGAATGATGTATACTTATACGACTATCTTGCATAATTGAAAATTGCTTTGTCGAGGGCCTCGATGACTTCGTCGATCTGTGCCTCGGTGATAATGAGCGGCGGGATGAAGCGAAGCACCTTGCCCGCCGTGCAGTTGATGATCACGCCTTCCGCGAGGCACGCATTCACGATGTCGCGGCCATGCTGCGCCGAGGCGAGTTCCGCGCCGAGCAGGAGTCCCGTGCCGCGCACGTCGACGAGAAATTCCCTGTACTTCTTCTGCAAGCCTTCCAGTTTTTTCCTGAAGTACATGCCGAGCAGCTCGACGCGTGCGAGAAACGCCGGATTCGGCACGGTATCGAGGACGACGTTCGCCGCCGCGCACGCGAGCGGGTTGCCGCCGAACGTCGTGCCGTGGTCGCCCGCATGGAACGCCCCCGCGACTTCGTTGGTGACGACGAACGCGCCGATCGGCACGCCGCCCGCAAGCCCCTTCGCGAGCGTGACGATGTCTGGCTTCACGCCGTACTTCTCGTAGGCGAAGAACGCACCCGACCGGCCGATGCCCGACTGAATCTCATCGAAGATGAGGAGCGCGTGATGCCTGTCGCAGAGCGCGCGAACGTTCTGGAGGTAGTCGCCCTTTGGCGTATGGACGCCGCCCTCGCCTTGGATCGTCTCGAGCATGACGGCTGCCGTCTTATCGCTGATCTTCGCCTCGAGCTCCTCGATGTCGTTGTAGTGGATGTAATCGAAGCCTGCGGGAAGCGGGCCGAATCCCTCGTGGTACTTCGGCTGTCCCGTCGCCGTCAGAGTCGCGAGCGTGCGGCCGTGGAAGCTGTCCCATGCCGTTAAGATTTCCGACTTGCCGGGATCCGTCCGATGCGCGTACTTGCGCGCGATCTTGATCGCGCCCTCATTCGCCTCGGCGCCGGAGTTGCCGAAGAATGCGCGGTCAAGGCCGCTGAGCTTGACGAGCTTTGCCGCAGCGCTTGCCTGCGGCTCCGTGTAATAGAGGTTCGATACATGGATGAGCTTTCCCGCCTGTCTTGCGACTGCGTCGACAAGCGGCTTGTAGCCGTGGCCGAGCACGTTGACGGCAATGCCGCCGAGGAAGTCGAGGTATCGCTTTCCCGTGATGTCCCAAACGTAGGCGCCCTCGCCATGATCGAGGACAATCCTGTAGCGGTTGAACACGGGCAGGTAGTCCTTCGCATCCGTATCGAAAATTTGCTGTTCTGTTGCGCTCATAGTTTCTCCTTACCGCACGACCTGCGTACCGATACCAGTCGATGTGAAAAGCTCGAGGATGAGGGAATGCGCAAGGCGCCCGTCGATGATGTGCGTCTTGCGCGTGCCTCCTTCGAGTGCCCGAAGGCAGGCCTCCACCTTCGGGATCATGCCGCCCGCGATCCTGCCGACCTTGATGTAGTCCCTTGCCTCTTGCATGCGGATCGTCGAGAGGAACGAGCTCTTGTCGTCGAAATCCTTGTAGATGCCTTCGATATCCGTGAGAAGCAGAAGCTTTTCCGCCGCAAGCGCGCCCGCGATCCCAGCCGCGACGTAATCGGCATTGATGTTGTAGCTCTCACCGTCCTGCCCGACACCGATCGGTGCGACGACGGGCACGTAGTCCCGATCGAGCAGATCCTTGATAACGGAAACGTTCATCGCCTCGACCTCGCCGACGTAGCCGATGTCGACTTCCCTTTCCGCCTCATTTTCGTAGACGTGTGCGAGCTTCTTGCGCGCGCGGATGAGCCCCGCGTCCTTCCCCGAAAGCCCGACCGCGCGCGCGCCGCGCTGATTTAAGAGCGTGACGATCTCGGAGTTGATCTTGCCGTCCAGCACCATCTCAGCGATTTCCACCGTTTCCGCATCGGTCACGCGAAGCCCTGCGACGAAGGACGACTGCTTGCCGACTTTCTTCAAAAAGCCGGTGATCTCGGGGCCTCCGCCATGCACGATGACGGGACGGATGCCGACGTACTTCATGAGCGCGATGTCCTGCATGACCTCGTCTTTGAGGACATCGCTGACCATCGCATTGCCGCCGTATTTTATGACAATCGTCTTCCCGTAGAATTCCTGTATGTACGGGAGCGCTTCTACGAGAATGGACGCCTTGTCCGCTGCCTGATACAAATGACCGCCTCCCTTTCAAGCGATGCCGATCAAGTATGATACTCGCCGTTGATCTTGACGTACGCATAGGAAAAGTCGCACGTCCAAACCGTCGCGCTCGCCTCGCCCGCCCCCATATCGATGTCGATGGCAATATCGTGTTCGCCCATGACGGCCCTTAGTGCTTCCTCGTCGCAAGCCGCGCCAACGCCGTTTGCGTAGACGGGAATGCCGCCGAACTTCACGACCGTTGTCTTCGGATCCATGGGGATGCCTGCGTAGCCGACCGCACAGATCACGCGTCCCCAGTTCGGGTCTTCGCCGAAGAACGCCGTCTTGACGAGCGGGCTCTTCGCGACGCTCATTGCGATCGTCTTTGCGTCCGCAAACGACTTCGTGCCGGATACGTTGACGGTGAGGAACTTCGTCGCGCCCTCGCCGTCTGCGGCAATGCGCTGTGCGAGTCCCTTGCAGATCGACTCCAGCACCTTCTTGAACGCCTCGTAGTCTGCCCCTTCTGCCTGAATCCTCGCGTTTCCTGCGGCTCCGTTTGCGAGCACGACCGCCATGTCATTCGTGCTCATGTCGCCGTCGATCGAAATCATGTTGAACGAAACCTCGGTGGTCTCGGAGAGCGCCTTTTGCAAAAGCCTGCTGTCAATGGTCGCGTCCGTCGTGATGAAGCAGAGCATCGTCGCCATATTCGGCTGGATCATGCCCGAGCCCTTCGCGATTGCGCCGAAGCGGACTTTTTTGCCGGCGATTTCGACTTCCGCCGCGCACGACTTCGAGTACGTGTCCGTCGTGAGGATCGCATTGCCGGCATTCTCGCTGCCGTCCGCTGAAAGCGCCGCGACGGCCGCCCTGAGTCCTTTTTCCATCTTGTCCATCGGCAGATTGACGCCGATGACGCCCGTCGAAGCGACGATGACGTCCTCTGCCGTGCAGCCGAGCGCCTCAGCCGTGATTTCCTGCGTCGCGCGCGCGTCCTTTTCCCCCTGCTCCCCCGTGCAGGCATTCGCACAGCCCGCATTGGCAGCGACGGCGTGCGCCGTACCCGTCGCGACGACCTCCTTGGAGACAGAGACCGACGCTGCTGCAACCGCGTTCTGCGTGAACACGCCTGCGACAGCCGCTTCCCGCTCCGTGTAAATGACGGCGACGTCGAGGTTGCCGCTCTTCTTGATGCCAGCCTTGACGCCAGCCGCCTTAAAGCCCTGCGGGAACGTCACGCCCGCCTTTGCATGCTTCTCACTGAACATGTGATTTCCTCCTGATATTTGCTATTTGCACGGATTTCCGCCGCGAGCCGTTTCTTATGGATACAGCGGCGTCATCATGAGCCCCGTCGTCTCGTCAAAGCCGCAGGCGATGTTGAAATTCTGCACCGCCTGCCCTGCCGCGCCCTTGACGAGGTTATCGATCGCCGACAGCACGATGACGCGATGCGTCCGCGCGTCGATATGCCATGCGATATCGCAGAAATTCGAGCCGCGTACCTCCTTCGTCGAGGGGTACGCACCGCGTCCCAACAGACGGATGAAATGCTCGTTTCGATAGATTTTTTCGTACGCCGCATCCACGTCATCTTCCGTGACGCCTTCTTTCAGCGTCGCGTAGCACGTCGCGAGGATGCCGCGCGACATCGGCACGAGATGCGGCGTGAACTGGATCGTCGCCTTCTCGCCCGCAAGCTTTCCGATCTCCTGCTCGATCTCCGGCGTGTGGCGATGGTGCGCGACGTTGTAGGCGCGAAAGTTATCGTAAAGCTCAGGAAAGTGATTCGCCGTCTTCGCGCCGCGTCCCGCGCCCGAAACGCCCGACTTCGCATCGACGAGGATCGTATTCACGTCGACGAGACGCTCCTTCGCGAGCGGTGCGAGCGCCAAAATGCTCGCCGTCGTGAAGCAGCCCGCATTGCCGATGATCTTCGCCGTGCGCACCGCGTCGCGGCAGAGTTCCGAAAGGCCGTAGGTGCGCGGCGCATCGGCATGCGTATGCCTGACGTGATACCATGCCTCGTAAACATCCGTATCATCAAAGCGGTAGTCCGCGCCGAGGTCGATGATGCGCGTCCTCATGCCTGCAAGCGCCCTGCCAACCTCCATCGCATGGCCATGCGGCAGGCCGATAAAGACGAAGTCGCTGTCGGCACCGATGCGCGCGATGTCCCTCATGCTCTCAAGCTCCATATCATAGAGCCCGCGCAGATGCGGATAGAGTGCGGTGATATGCTCGCCCGCATGACGCTCCGACGTGATGTGGACGACCTCCGCGTTCGGATGGTTGTATAAGATGCGCATGAGCTCCGCACCTGCGTAGCCCGTCGCACCGAGGATGCTGACTTTCCTATCCATACGCGTTT
>PPYE01293908.1_pt1 | contig 23729 bp, 22 predicted proteins | sample 1559881 | NCBI WGS metagenome assembly PPYE01 (sample SAMN08240022, study PRJNA423297) | Human gut metagenome, whole genome shotgun sequencing project. | reverse complement strand
GGCAATTTAATATAAAGGAGAATAGAATACTATGGAAATAAACGATCTCTTAATGCTGCCCGGCGGGCTGGCCCTATTCTTGTATGGCATGCAGATGATGAGTACCGGGCTTGAGACCGCCGCAGGCAACAAGATGAAGACGATCCTTGAGAAGCTGACCTCCAATCGCTTCAAAGGTGTTCTGGCAGGCGCTGCCATTACAGCTGTCATCCAATCTTCTTCCGCCACCACCGTCATGGTCGTAGGCTTCGTCAATTCCGGCCTAATGACTTTAAGCCAGGCCGTATGGGTAATTATGGGAGCCAATATAGGAACCACGATCACCGGACAGCTGATTGCGCTGGATATCGGGGCAATCGCGCCTTTGATCGCATTTATAAGCGTTGCAGTCATATTGTTTTCCAAGAATGATAAAGTAAAGCATATCAGTTCCATTTTTGCAGGCCTGGGCGTACTGTTCATCGGAATGGATATGATGGGCGAGGCGATGGAGCCGCTGCAGTCATCTCCTGCTTTTCTGAACATTATGACCACCTTCCAGAATCCACTTGCGGGCATACTGATCGGCGCCGTATTTACTGCTATAATCCAGTCCTCCTCAGCTTCGGTGGGAATCTTGCAGGCTCTGGCAGCCACGGGGGCAATCCCCTTATCCGGCGCTGTCTATATCCTGTTCGGACAGAATATCGGCACTTGCATTACCGCTGTCCTGGCTTCCATCGGCACAAAGGTCAACGCAAAGCGTACCACGGTGATCCATCTGCTGTTTAACATCATAGGCACGCTGATTTTTACCTGCATCTGCATGGCAACACCTTTCGTATCCTTTATGGAGACGCTGACTGGCAATCCTGTAGCACAGATAGCCAACGTTCACACCACGTTTAATATTGTAACTACGCTGATCCTTCTGCCTTTTGGCGGCCTCATGGCCAAGGCGGCCGTCCGGCCGCTCCCGGATACAAAATCCAGCGAGCCCCAAAGAAGGAAGCTGGAATACATCGCGCCTTTTGAAGGACATTATTCCATGGGACATGCCGCCGTTGTCCTCTCCCAGCTTAGCAATGAAGTGTCCAGAATGTCCGGCATGGCAAGAGACAATGTAGAAGCCGCTTATAACGCGCTTTTAAATGATGATGCGAAAGCCCTGGAAGCCATTGAGGAACAAGAGTCCTACATGGAACGCGCGGATGGAGAAAACAGCCAGTTTCTTCTGGAGCAGGCCGCGAAATATGAAAATCTCATCGATGATATGCAGAAGAAATACCTGAAACGGCAGATAAAAAGGATTCGCAAAGGAAATTGCAAGGCCGAGGCTGGCATCCTTTTTTCCGAACTGCTCACGGACTTTGAGCGAATTGGTGACTATGCCCTTAATCTGGCTGAATTATATGCTGATATGTAAAAAAGACAAATAATGGATTTGCAGCAGGCTGCTGCAAATCCATTATGATTCCCGATGGCCCGCATGGGAGGCGCATCAGTCGCGATCCCATTTATCCGCAAGATTATGGATCTGATTCTCAAACTTTGCAAGGTCCTTGTTTGCAAGGCCTTCATTCTTATATACCACGTCAAGCAGCCGCTTCGCCGCAGCCACAACTCGCCCAAACGCCGCCGTCGCCTTGGCTCTTGCCGGCTTCTCCGCCGCCTTCTTTGGCATCTTCACGCCTTCGCTTAGGATCTCATTGGAAGCAAGATCCACGCATCCGCCTGAATATGGCGCAAATGTCGGACAGCCTATCGTGTCTTCCACCAATTTCGCGAAGTGATCCGTCACCGTATCTTCGCCGTGCACTACGATCACCCTGTCAGGCTTGTGTGTAAACCCTTTCAGCCAGTTCAGCAGCCCGTTCATATCTGCGTGGCCGCTGATTCCTTTCACATCCACGATCCGTGCATTCACCGTAATATTCTCGCCAAAGAGCTTGACGCTCTGCGCGCCCTCGATCAGCTTGCGTCCCAGCGTCCCAACTGCCTGGTAGCCTACGAAGCATATCGTACACTCGCGCCGCCACAGATTATGCTTCAAATGATGGCGGATACGGCCAGCCTCGCACATTCCAGATGCAGAAATGATAACCTTGGGCTTATCATCAAAATTGATCATCCTGGACTCGTCGCTTGTAATCGTGGTCTTAAGTCCAGGAAAGATCAGCGGATTTATCCCTTTTTCCACCAGAGCCATCGCCTCTTCATCAAAGCAGGATTTCACATTCTTATTAAATACGTTGGTGGCTTCAATCGCCAGCGGGCTGTCTACATAAACTTCAAAGCCCTGGTACTGGGGCAATAGCCTTTTTTCCTTGATCTCTCTGATAAAATATAGCAGTTCCTGGGTTCTGCCAACCGCAAAAGATGGAATGACCACATTGCCGCCCTTATCAAAGGTCTCCTTCAATATCTTCGTAAATTCTCCGATATAATCCGGCACCTCATCGCCATGGGTCCTATCTCCGTAAGTGGATTCGATCACCACGTAGTCTGCCTCGGCTACCTTCTGCGGATCTCTGATAATGGGCTGGTTGGTATTTCCTACGTCTCCTGAAAATACCACCTTTTTTGAAATCCCATCTTCCGTAATCCACACTTCGATACTGGCGGATCCAAGCAGATGCCCCATATCATTGAACCGGACTTCTATGCCTTCGCATAATGTGATCTTTTGCCCGTAATCGCAGGGCGCCAGCAATTTGATGGCTGCATCCGCATCTTCCATAGTATAGAGCGGCTCATATGTCTCCTCGCCGCTTCTCTTAGCCTTGCGATTCCTCCATTCTGATTCTGATTCCTGGATGTGCGCGCTGTCTCGCAGCATGATGTTGCACAAATCTGAAGTAGCGAAGGTCGTCACAACATCGCCTTTGAATCCCTGCCTGCAAAGAAGCGGAATCTTTCCGGAATGATCGATATGCGCATGGGTCAGAAGAATATAGTCAATCTCCTTTGCCGTCACAGGAATTTCCTGATTCTCATACAGATCAGGCCCCTGCTCCATACATGGCTTTGACCAGAAGTTTCCGTTCCACTTCGTTCTCCAAATCTTTATAAATGGTATCCTCGTCCGTCCCCAGAATATCCGAGAGCAGCAGCTCATTCCCGTCCCAGTCCACATTCAGCGGCTCATCGATGGATACCTCCATCTTTGTCTTGTTATTCCTGCGAAGATACATCAGGATTTCATTCTCTATGCACCTGGAAGCATAGGTTGCCAACTTGATATTCTTCTCCGGATTAAACGTATTAATTGCTTTTATCAATCCAATCGTGCCTATAGAAATTAAATCCTCTACCCCGACTCCTGTATTGTCGAATTTCTTCGCGATATACACCACAAGTCTCAGGTTATGCTCGATCAGCGTCTTCTTTGCTTCCTCTTCGTCCTCCGATCCCAAGTCATTGATAGCCGCCGTCTCTTCCTCGGTATTAAGGGGCGCAGGCAATATATCGGAGCCGCCTATGTAATGGACATCCTTCTTGTCCGGGAAAAGCAGCGCTTTGAAGTCGGGTATTACCTTTAGTTTAAATTGATGCGGTACTGCTACTTTTATTATCATCATCTATTCCTCCTACCAAAATCTCAGGATTTATAATCATCTTATATTTATCAGCGGTCATCTCATTCTCGCAAATAGCCGCCATCGGTTCTGCAATCCATTGCTTTTTGTCATTGCGTATGCACATCTTATCCAACGTCACAAGAGGCATGACCCCATCCTTCTTGCCGATGGAATGATAGGGAATGTAGCGTAATTTGACTGCCTCGCTCCCCGCGAGAAGTTCTCTTGCCACATCCTGATCCAGAATGCATACCGGCTTTCCTGTCAGTTCATCCCTCAGGCTGTTTCCCGTATCAATCAACGCCTGTACCTGACATTTCCTTCCATTCATATAAAGATCTGCCTGGCATCTGTACTGGTTCTGCCTGGAAAGATAGGAAATCAGGCTCCAGATGCCGGACACCACATAGTAACTGGCTACTGCCAGCACAAAGAACAGGCTTCCGATCCGCATATACTGTCCGAGGAATTGAAACACCCCACCTGTCAGGAACCCGCTGATATACAGCCCCAGGAGCGCTCCTAATGCAATGCGTCCATGCCTGGCTGGACATTTCAGCATCTTCCTTACAGCCACAAGAAGGATATAATCCATCGTAAAGTTCACCGTGAAAAACACGTCTATGTACAATTCATAATACACGTTCCACCTTCTTTCTCTTTGGGTATACTAAATCGATTTGGTACGTGGGCAAGATTCATTATACGAGTTGCTCCAAAAAGATTTTGTCAGATGATGGAGTCCATTTTTATTTTCGTTCGACAGCACCTTCAAGACACAAGATATAGATTCCCATAAGATGATTTTTTCGGATTTGTCTTATGCTGGCATACAACACTTTGTGTCCCTCATTGGCATAAAAGAAAGAATTTTGTGGAATAAAAAAAGAATTTCTTGACAAAACTTGTCGTAATAATAGGATATATAGAAAAATAGAACGAAAAATAGAAAAAAAGCCAGATGCATGAAAATCATGCATCTGGCTTCCTATCATTATTATTTCTTAAAGAAATCCGGTATCTTGATAGACTGTTCCTTCACCTTGCTGGTTGGGGTTCTTGGAGTCTCTAAGGATGGCGTAGTCCCTCCTACCGAACGCTTTGCCGCAGTGGTAGTGCCGCCGCCTTTCGTGGGCGCCATGCCAAAGTCAATCCTTGGAGATGCCTGGGAAGTCTGCGCCGGCTGTACCGGCCTTTCATATCCCTGGGCATGCGTTGCGGCTGTATGAGGCACGGAAGAAACTCTTGGGTTTTCAAGTCTTGCTTTCAGTTTAGAAGCGCTTCCTCCCACATTATGAAGGCCTGTGGCAATAACCGTAATGGTCGCCTCATCCGCCCTGGAATCATCATACATAGCACCGAAGATGATGTTAGCATCCTCTCCTGCCAGTTCCTGTACGTACTCTGCCGCATCCGATGCATCCATAAGGGTGATATCGCCGGATACGTTGATGATAACATGAGAAGCACCGGCAATGGTTGTCTCAAGAAGCGGACTGGCAACAGCCTGCTTAACTGCCTCAAGAGCCTTATCATCGCCACGTCCCTGTCCGATACCGATATGCGCGATTCCTTTGTCCGTCATAACCGTCTGGACATCGGCAAAGTCAAGGTTAATAAGAGAAGGTACATTGATAAGGTCTGTAATACCCTGGATACCTTGCTGCAATACTTCATCCGCCTTCTTAAGGGCCTCCGGCATGGTGGTGCGTCTGTCTACCACTTCCAGAAGTTTATCATTCGGGATAACAATCAGAGTATCCACGCTTTCTTTTAATTTTTCAATTCCCGCAAGGGCATTATTCATACGTGTCTTTGACTCGAAGCGGAAAGGCTTTGTCACAACGCCTACCGTCAGCGCTCCCTGTTCTTTCGCAATCCGCGCAACCACAGGCGTCGCTCCGGTACCAGTGCCGCCGCCCATGCCGCAGGTTACGAATACCATATCCGCGCCTTTTAATGCGGCTGATATCTCCTCTGCGCTTTCTTCTGCTGCCTTTTCTCCAATCTCGGGCCTTGCGCCTGCTCCCAGCCCCTTGGTGATCTTGTCCCCAATCTGCATAAGCGTCGGAGCCTTACATAACTGCAATGCCTGTTTATCTGTATTAATGGCTATAAATTCAACACCGGCAATCTGCTCGTCGATCATTCGGTTGACGGCGTTATTACCGCCCCCTCCGACTCCAACAACAATTATTTTTGCCGCTGCTTCTGATTCGTTCGTTTTAATTTCTAGCAAGGGTTTCTCCTCCTTTGTTATCCTTATTATATATTATACATCCCGTATATAAAGCAAATGAAAAAAGTTCAGTCTGCCATATATAGTATATAATATAGACTTTTGTATAAAATATCAATAGAATTACAGTATTTTTCTTATTTTTCTTCCGGAAATTCTCCAATATCAAAGGTAATTGTCTCAGTTGTCTCGGAATAATTTTCTAAATGAAGAGTTCCTTCCTGATCTCCCAGTTTTTCCATGATTGGTGCAATCTGCGCAATCTGCTCGGAAGATACGTTTTTCCCTAGGCTTACGCATACTTTTCCGATATTCAGATAGATCTTGTCATCCTTACATACAATACGATCCGTAGACAGATGATACTTCACGACTTCCTTGGACGTCTCCAGTATTTCTTCAAATATCCTGGTATCATCGCTCCTTAACTGCTTGTACAGCTTAATATCCTTTACCTCGATCCCCTCGATGCATGGCAGGCCCTCGATCAGGGAAGACGACTCTGAAACCACCAACCCCGCCTTGTCAAAATATGCATAATCCTCTCCATTGCGCACATATCCTACGATGGGCTTCTCCTTCACTGTAACCTTGAGTACCCAAGGAGCCTTAAGCCCAACTTCCATGCTTTCCAGGCATGGGAGCTGCTCTCCGTATCCCAGCGCGTATTTTCCAAGAATATACAGCGTATTAATGGAATACTTATCACTTTGCACCGTATCGGCGATCTCCTGATCCGTGCAGTATTCATTGCCGCTGATCTCTATCTTCTGTACATAAAAAAGAATCAGAACGCCCAGCGCGATAATCGCGATTCCCAGCAGAAGGACCACCAGCGCGTACAGGCGGTGGGACTTCTTCTTTCTTTTTCCCGGCTTTTCCTCTTTCTGACGCTTTTCTTTTCCCATGGTATATACTCCCTTTTTATTCTTTTCATCTTATCTGTTCTATTTTACCAGAGAAGACACGCTTAGTACAAGCCCCATTTCCAAAAGCAGGAACACCAGCGACGTTCCCCCGTAGCTGACGAAGGGAAGCGTAATTCCCGTATTGGGTATGGTATTGGTTACCACTGCTATATTAAGGATGACCTGGATCATCATATGCGCCATGGCTCCCGTCGCGATCAGGGCTCCGAACAAGTCCCTGGAGTGGGTGGCGATCACGAAAAATCTCCAGATAAGGATCAGGAACAGGATTAAGACAAATCCTGCCCCGAACAGTCCCAGTTCTTCGCAGATAATCGAGAAGATCATATCATTCTGAGCCTCCGGGACGAAACCCAGTTTCTGGACGCTCTGGCCAATCCCACGTCCAAACAGGCCTCCGGAGCCAATGGCATAGAGTCCCTGCAAGGTCTGGTATCCTTTCTCATATGCCTCCGGATTCCTCCAGATGGCAAGGCGCTCCAGACGGTAACTCTCAAGCGCCAGGAAGATCGTCATGAATCCAATGCCCAAAAGCCCCATGAACACAAACTGCCCGTACTTAGGGCTGGCCACGAATACCAGGATGACTCCGATGCCCAGAATGATGATGGCCGTGCTCAAGTTGCTGGCTCCTACAAGGCCGACGATGGGCAGGATCATAGCCATAACCTTGATCATCGTACGCATCTTTCCCATATTCTTTATATCCTTCGTTATCACATGGGCCAGAAACAATATCACCGCAACCTTGGCAAATTCGGAAGGCTGAAAAGAAAAAGGCCCCAAAGACAACCATCTTTTGGACCCATTATACTCATCGCCTACAAATAAGACTGCAACCGACAAAAGGATTGCCGTAAAGTATCCCAGCACAGCCACATGCCTCCACCAGTGATAGTCCATATTGGCCACCACAAACATCCCGGCAATACCCAGAAGCATGGCAAAAGCCTGCTTCTTCAGATAGTAAAATGAATCATGGAACTTTACTTCTCCGTTGTATGCACTCGTACTATACAGGATCACCAAGCCCATGATGATAAGAAGAAGTAACGCAGCAAGAAGCGTATAATCATGCTTCGAATTTCTTTTTTTAGATTGTGCCAATCTATGCCACTCCTTATAAGGAATTTACAATCTCTTTGAACTTCTCTCCGCGTACTTCATAACTTGGGAACATATCCCAGCTTGCGCATGCCGGCGATAGCAGTACTGCATCCCCTGGCATGGCGATCTTCGCTGCCGTTAGCACCGCCTCTTCAAATGTATCTGCAAACAGGTAATCCTTGAATCCGCAGGCATTTGCATCTTTTGCGATCTTCTCTTTCGTTGCCCCAAGAAGCACCAGTTTTTTCACTTTTCCGTCAAAACTTTCAATCCAATCCGTGTAGGCGGAATCCTTGTCGTATCCTCCTCCGATCAGCACCGTCGGCCTGTTCATGGCCTGGATGCCCTTGATCGCGGCATCTGGGTTGGTACCCTTGGAATCATTGTAATAGGCGACCCCGTTCTTCTCCGTCACATATTCGATCCTATGCTCTACTCCCTTGAACTCCTTGATGCTTTTGCGGATGGTCTCCATAGGCACGCCATAAACATAAGCCATGGCAACGGCTGCCATTACGTTCTCGTAATTATGGGTTCCAAGAAGCTGCAGTTCATCTACGCGGCATACGCTGACTTCTTCGCCGTCCCTATAGATGATATTGCCATCCTCAAGATAGATTCCCTTTTCTAGTTTACGCTGGCTGCTGAAATATAGAACCTGTGCTTTGACTTTCTTTCCAAATTCTCTTGTCAGGCCGTCTTCATAATTCAGGATGCAATAGTCCTGCGGGCCCTGATTTCTGGCAATATTCTTTTTCGCGTTCACATAGGCTTCCATGGTATGGTGTCGATTGAGATGATCCGGCGTAAAGTTAAGAATCGCGCTCACCTTCGGGCGAAAGTCCACGATGCTTTCCAACTGGAAACTGCTCATCTCGGCTACCGTAATCGTATTTTCATTCATCTGTCCTGCCACGGCCGTATAGGGATTGCCTATATTGCCGACAATGTATACATCATCCTGGTAATTCTTCATGATCTCGCCCAGCAGGGAGGTCGTCGTGGTCTTCCCATTGGTGCCGGTGATCGCCAGAACATCGCCTTTGCCAAACGCATAGGCAAGTTCTACCTCGCCGATCACCTGGATGCCCCGCTTTCTCATCTCTTCCACCACGGGAAGGTCTGTAGGAACGCCGGGACTTAAGATTACCATATCCAGGCCATCCAGCAGATCTTCCGGAAAACTTCCCAGTACCACCGATGTCTTCGGGCCTCCCCCAAGGCTGCTTAGCAGTCCTGCTTTATCCAATTTCTCATTGCCGTCATACAGCACCACCTGCGCGCCATGCTGCGCAAGCAGCTTTGCTGCTCCTATTCCACTGATTCCAGATCCAAACACCAGGAATTTTCTCTCTTTTACTTCCATAGATATCCTCCTACATAGCCATTAATGCAATCAGGCACAGGATTGCCGTAATAATAGAAAATACTGCCACAACCTTTGTCTCAGACCATCCGCACAGTTCAAAATGATGATGTATCGGCGCCATCTTAAAGAACCTCTTGCCGCCGGTCTTTTTAAAATATGTCACCTGGATTATGACAGATACCACTTCCACCAGATACACCAGGCCTACAATAATGATAAATATGGGCATCTGCAGCATATATGCCGTGGAAGCCACGAATCCTCCCAACGCCAGGGATCCCGTATCTCCCATGAACACGCTGGCCGGATATACATTGAACAGCAGGAAGCCAAGAAGCGCTCCTACCACCGCGCACGTAATCGGCGAGATGCCACTCTTGGTTCCGATTGCAACCACCGTGAAGAATGTGGCTACCAGCACGGTAACGCTGGAAGCAAGGCCATCCAGGCCGTCTGTAAAGTTTACGCCGTTTACGGTTCCGATTACCGCAATGAACATGACCGGAACTGCAAGCCAGCCTATATTCAGATATTTTCCGCCGGAAAACGGAAGCAGCATCGCAAGGGATACATCCGTAAATTTCAGGATATAGAATGCAAAGATGGCGGTAACAACAATCTGCAGGGCCATCTTCTGCTTCGGGTATAATCCGTCCGAGCGCCTCATCACCACTTTCAGGTAATCATCCAAAAAGCCAATCAAGCCAAATCCCAAGGTTACAAATAATATAGGAAGGATTTTGGGATAATCCTTGATGTAGAACACAGAAGTAATCACAATACTCAGAAGTATAATGACGCCTCCCATGGTAGGCGTCCCTGTCTTCTTAAGATGGGACTTTACGCCGTCTTCCCGCTCTGTCTGGCCCATCTTAAGCCTTCTTAATATCGGTATGATCACCGGCCCCATAATTACGCACAATGCAAAGGATATCAACACTGGTATAAATACTTTATAATCCATAATCCACCTCTTCGTCTCTTTTGTTAATCAGGCAATTTCTTAACCTTACCTAGTATACTTCATTTCCTATTGTTTTTCAATGCCAAGATAGGGCAATATATTCTCAAATATGTTCCCTATGACAGGCGCTGCGATCGTCCCGCCATAATAGACTCCCTGCGGATTATATATGACGCACATCCCCAGCACCTGCGGGTTATCCGCAGGTGCAAACCCAATGAACGAAGAGATATATTTATTGGCGCTTCGTGGCAGCGTCTGGGAGGTAGCCGTCTTCCCGCCTATCCGGAAGCCTTCCACCTTGGCGTTTTTCCCGGATCCTTCGGATACCACGCTCTCCAGAAGCATGCGCATGGTAGCGGAAGTCTCTTCTGATACGATATTCTTTTTTTCTTTGTAGCGGAACTCTTCTATTTCTTTTCCTTTCGAATCCAGGACCCTTACCCCGAAGTGGGGCGTCACTCTTCTTCCCCCGTTGATTAAGGAACTGACCGTAGTTGCCATCTGCATCGGGGTAATCTGGAAAGACTGGCCAAAACTCATCGTCGCCAGTTCCACAAGCCCTATATTCTCCTTCTTATGCATGATCGTTCCTGCCTCGCCCGGAAGGTCTACGCCTGTCATATCCATCAGCCCGAACTGCCCGAAATAGTCGTAGAACCGGTCCACTCCCAGCCTCAGCCCGATATCAATGAATACAGGATTGCAAGAATTCTGAATGCCCTGGACAAAAGTCTCTGATCCATGCCCTCCTACTTTATGGCAGCGGATCTTGCGATCCTCCACCACCCGGTATCCGGGACAGCTGAATGTATCATCCAGATGAACCACGCCTTCCTCCAGGCAGGCGGATGCAGTGATGATCTTAAAGGTGGAGCCTGGCTCATAGGTATCATTGATACATCCATTCCTCCACATCTGGTTCAAGGCTTCCTGCTTCTTTTCATCCGTCATAGAATCGCCGCTTTCTCCCGAATTCAAGGTGAAGGGCTCGTTCAGGTTGAACTCAGGCACATTTACCATGGCAAGTATCTCCCCGTTCTGCGGATTCATAAGCAGGATAGCCACCTTGTCTGCCTGCTTTTCTTCCATTACCTTTTCCGCCATCTGCTGGGCATACATCTGGATATTATAATCCAGGCTTACCTGAAGCGTATTTCCCGCTACCGGCTCCACCCTATCTTCCGCCACCCCGTCAAGTTCCACGCCTCTGGCATCCGTTGTCGTCAATATCGTTCCATTAATTCCCTTTAAATATTCCTCATACTTTACCTCGAGTCCGATAATTCCCTGGTTATCTCCGCCGGTAAATCCAAGGACCTTGGAGGCCAGTTCGTTATAAGGATAGTATCGTTTGAAATCTTCATCCACCTTCACGCCTTCCAATTCCAGGTTTCGAATCTTATCCCCGGTAGCCTTATCCACATTCGCCTTGATCCGCTCCATAGAAGACACCTTCTCCACCCTGGCCCGCACCGTCGTCTCGTCCATCTCAAGGGCAGCGGAAAGTTCCCGGATTACGGTTTCCGGATCTTTTACCTGGCTATGGATCACAGAGATGGTACAGACCGTCTTATTAGTAGCCAGGACGGTGCCTCCCGCATCCACAATCTCTCCTCTGGCCGCCTTGATCTCCCGCTCCCTCTCATGAAGGGCTTCCGCCTTCTTCTGGTAGTACTGGGCATCAAATACCATCAGATAGACCAGCCTCCCCACCAGCGCCAGAATGATTGCAGCCGCGCAGATGAATACTACGAATATCTTTTTCTTGTTATACGTTTTATTCTTCATATTGAAAAAACCTCACAAAAGCCGTTTCTATAATTTATTATGGCTTTTGTAAGGTTATTCAGCTAATTTCCCTCAGCGTCCGCTGATTTTTCTATTCCCAGATAAGGGAAGATCTCCGTCATGATCTTGGAGGACAGTTCCGTCGCATAGGAACTAGAGGCCTGTCCCGGCACATTCGGCTCATCTACGACTACATATACCACTACCTCCGGATTTTCCTGGGGCGCATATCCGATGAAAGATACCAGATACTTTCCGTTGCCCCTGGGCAGTTTCTCCGCTGTTCCCGTCTTACCGCCCACATCATAGCCTTCTACAGCTGCCAGGGAGCCAGTACCTTCCTGAACAACGCCCAGCATATAATCTTTCAAGATATCGCTGGTCTCCTTGGATACCGTCTTTTTCATCAATACAGGATCCCTGTTCTCCGTCACATTGCCGTTGTCATCCTGTATCTGTTTTACCACATGGGGCTTATAATAGTCCCCTCCATTGATCAGTGAGCTGAAAGCAGCCACCATCTGGGTCATCGTCACATTAAAGTTCTGGCCAAATGCGTTGGTAGCAAGGCTGGCCGCATCCATATTCTCAGGCGTATACAGAAGTCCTTCGGTAGATCCTTCTCCCGGAAGGTCAATCCCGGTATATTCCCCAAATCCAAATAGTTTCTGATAACGGCAGAATTCTTCCGTGCCAATGCTCTGGCCGATTTCCATCAGCGCGACGTTGCAGGAATTTTCAAGAGACTGCTTCAAAGTCTGCGGGCCGTGTCCATCCCTGTTGCTGCAGTGGATGTCGTGGTCGCCTACATGAAGCACGCCGCCGCATACATAATTCTCGTCCCCGGTCAGAATCCCGGTTTCCAGTCCCGCGGCAATGGTAAATGGCTTAAATGTGGAGCCTGGCTCGTAGGTATCGCTGATGCAGAAATTATTCCACAGTTCATTCAGCTTTTCAATCTTTTCATCATCCGGCATTGCGGCGAGTTCTTCTTCCGAGTAATATTTCGACATATCCCTTGGATTGTTCAAGTCATAATTCGGATAGGAGGCTTCTGCAAGGATCTCTCCATTTTGAGGATTCATTACGATAACCGCCGTATTCTTGCTTCCCTCGCCCGGAGTCGTCTCATTCTTGTGCTCATCATTAAATTCCAGAATGTGCTTTTCCACGATATTCTGCACCTGGAGGTCAATGGTAGAGACCACTGTGCTGCCGTTATCAGCCTCCTTGACCGTACGCTCGAAGGAGGAACTATCATCCAGATACCCATACTCTCTTCCATCCGTTCCATTGAGGATGGAATTATAGGATGCCTCGATTCCATTGCTGCCTACGTTTCCATCGACGGTAAAGCCGATAACATCGCTGGCAAGCGTGTTGTAAGGATACGTCCTGATATAGTCTTCCTCCAGCCAGATTCCCTTCACATCCGGATATTTCTTGTCATCCTTGTCTATTTTCTCAAATTCCTTTGCCTTGGCGTAATCCACGCCTTTCTGCAATATATTATATCTGCTGGACGGGCTCTTATCCATCAGTTCCCGCACCTTGTCTTCTTCGATTCCAAAACAGTCCTTCAGCACTTCAATCGTCGGCTCGATATAATCCTTATCGCTCATCATAACCTTCACATCCAGGATCACGTTATAGACCCTTTCGCTGGTTGCCATCTTCGTACCGTTGCGGTCCACGATATCTCCCCTTTTAAAAGGAATGGTCCTGCTGTCATACTGCTGCTGATCCAGAACCACCTTCGTGTACTTGTCTCCGCTGGCTGCGTTGATATAGGTTATTCTGCCAACTAAGAAAACAAAAGCTAGTACAATTGCCACGAAGAGCATTACTAGCTTTTTTTGCATTCGTTTGGAAAATCTTTTCTTAAAGAAAGTTTTTGTCTGTTTTGCCATATTTCCACCTATTTAGAATTCTTGTCTGACTGGGCAAGCACCCCGTCTTCCGGAATGCTCTCATACTGCTTCACATAATCTGTGGCAGGGTTGTCATATTCTACAACCTGCTGTGGCGAAGCATATACCATTCCCAGATCCGTCTGCGCTTTATCGCGTATCTCGTCCAGATTGACGGAATCCATAATCGCATTATACTTGGTATTATTCTCTTCTTTCATATCCGCCAGTTCTTCCTGCATCGCAGTAATGTTCTTGGAACGGCTGGTGATCCTGGACTGAAGCTGCACATAATTGACGCACACGATCAATGCCATCAATGCTGCTATTGTCAGGAAAACCACGTACGCGGAACTCATATGGAGGGCTTGTCTCCTATTTCTGCGTACCTGGCGGCTTGTCCTTTTCACTGGTCTTTCGGGCGACTTTTCATGGCGTCTCGGCTCATATGCCGGCTTTGTTACCACATTGCCATATACATACATCTGTGCGGACGCGCTGTTTCTTTCACTGCTTCTTCTTGCGTACTGCTGTCTGCCTGCTGAATAATTCTGTCTTGCCGCCATGTTTGTCACCCCTTTCTGTCTTCTATCTATCGGCACTTATCTTCTCTCAAAGATACGAAGCTTCGCGCTCTTTGAGCGGCTGTTTGCCTCCATCTCATACTTGCTTGGAAGGATGGGCTTTCTAGTAACAATACTCCCCTTTGATACGTTCCCGCATACACATACAGGAAAATCCGGCGGACAGGTGCAAGGATTCTCATTCTTCTTGAATGCGCTCTTTACAATCCTGTCTTCCAGCGAGTGGAACGTGATAATGCATAGCCTTCCACCCGGATTCAATAGTTCGATCATGTCGTCCAGTGTATCTCTTAGAACCTCCAGTTCCCGGTTCAATTCAATACGGATAGCCTGGAACGTCCGCTTTGCCGGATGCCCAGACTTCTTCTGGTACTTCATTGGTATGGCCCCTCTGATAATCTCTGTCAGCTGGCCTGTCGTCTCGATGGGATCTTTACCGCGCTGGGCTACGATATGTTTGGCAATGTTCTTGGCAAACTTATCCTCCCCGTAATCTCTGATCACACGGTAAAGATCCATCTCGCTGTAGTCATTGACGATGTCCCTGGCTGTCATTTTCTGACGTGTATCCATCCGCATGTCCAGAGGCGCATCTTCTCGATAGGAAAATCCACGTTCTGCCGTATCCAATTGATAAGATGATACGCCCAGATCCAGGATGATTCCGTCGACCTTGTCAATTCCCAGTTCATGGAGCCGCGACTTCATATCACAATAGTTGCTCCTGACTATGGTGACTTTCTCCCCGAAGTCTTTTAAACGGGCGTCTGCAGCCTCGATGGCCGCCGCGTCCTGGTCTATTCCTATAATACTCCCCTTTGTTCCGAGGCGTGTGCATACTTCATAGGCATGTCCGCCTCCACCAAGCGTCCCATCTACATAGATGCCATCCGGCTTGATGTTTAATCCATTGATTGTCTCATCCAGTAATACTGACTTGTGCTCGAATTCCATATCTTCTCCCTCTAGATACTGAATCCGCTGGCTTCCATATCAGATGCAATATCTTCAATGTTAAGTTCCACTTCAGCATTCTTTTCATCCCATCTTGCTTTGTCCCAAATCTCGGCACGCTTCCCCATGCCGATGAATACTACTTCTTTATCCAGTTTGGCAAAATCTCTCAAAACGGAAGGGACAAGCGTTCTTCCCTGCTTATCCAAGTCTCCGTCAGTTGCGCTTCCTATAAAGAAGTATGCAAGCGCGCGGGCTTTTTTATCTGTGGTCGTGGGTAAGGCGTTAAGTTTCTCTTCAAAGGTGTTCCATTCGTCTTCCGGGTATACATAGAGGCAATTTTCCATTCCTTTTGTTATGACGAAATGCTCCCCTAGATCGTCACGAAACTTGGCCGGAATGATCAATCTGCCTTTTGCATCAATATTATGACTGTACTCCCCTTTCAACATAAGAACTCACCTTCTCCCAGTGGTCTTCCACTTATCTACCACTTTGCTCCACTTCTCACCACTTTCTACCACTTGAAACCATTGTAAACTACTTTTTTATTGTTTTCAAGCCCTTTTTATAATTTTAGGCAAAAAAATAACGGGCAGAATTTCTTCTGCCCGCAATCGCGTCTGTCTTGCTGCTATTCACCTGCTTCAGCCGCATCGGCAAGGTTCTGCGTCAGATCCTTGACAGCAGTATAGTCAATCTGCACCTTATCCTTCGGCTTGTTGGATTCATACGTTCCATAGGCGGAATACCCGATCCACCCGATCAATACAAGTCCCACGACTCCCACCACGCATTTGCGCAGGATGTTCTGGAACTTCTCTTTTTTCAAATTCTTCTTACGGTTTGCTTTTTCCTTCTTATATCTATCTACTTTTTCCTGACTCATAATTTCCGGCTCCTTCTTTCCAGGCTAGAAATATTCTATCACAATCCTGCGGATTATACAACCACAATTATGCCCCCGTCGGACGCATACATGCTGCTGATTCCCGCCGTATCAAGGATCACCACATCCCTGAACTGCGCCTTTGCCATCAGCATCTCCTTCACATATTCCGCTCTGTCCGGGCAGTTGCAATGGGAAATCGCCAATATCTTATCCTTGGAATTCTTCAGATTTTCCACCACGTGATCCGCCATCTTTATCAGCGCTTTCTTGACTCCTCTGGCCTGTCCCAGCTGCTTGATCACTCCATCCTCAGTAGCGCCCATAACCGGCTTGATATTAAGCGCCGTGGCCACGATCGCCTTAAGGCCTGTAAGCCGTCCGTTCTTTCTTAGCGTCTCCAGAGTCTCCAGTACAAAATACGTGTCCTGCTGGGCGATATATGCTTCCACCTCGTCTACGATTTTCTGAAACTCCATGCCTTTTTCCTCGCACTCGGCAATCTTCATGGCTATCAGGGTCTCTCCCACTGATGCGGACCGTGAATTAAACACATAGATATCTTTCTCTCCATGCTCTTCATGATACAGATTCTTCCCCAGCATGGCGCTGTTGTAAGAACCGCTTAATTCTGCCGACAGGGTTACCGCATATACATGATCCGCATCACAGCAGTATCCTTGCATATATCTTTCCGGAGATGGGCAGGATGACTTAGGACATTCCGGCGAGGATGCCACCAGTTTCAGAAAGCCTGCCTGGTCAAATGTCTCGTCATCGATAATATGGTGTCCTGCTACATCTATCTCTAATGATGCCGTCTCAAAATATCCGGACGCCTTCATATCTTCTGTCAATTCTCCACAACTGTCAACAATGATCTTATAACTCATATCGTTCCTCCCGGCATGCAGACATCTATATGTTTTAGCATGTCATCTATTTCTATTATATGTAGTTTTGAATACTACATTATTCATCATAGCATATTTATGCCAGAAAGAAAAGTATTTTATTCGCTGATTTTGATTCTCTGCGATACCCCCAGCGCAATCCCCATCTCCGCCATCAAAAACAGAATCGAGGTTCCTCCGTAACTGATAAACGGAAGCGTGATTCCCGTCGTAGGAATCAGATTGATGACAACCGCCACATTCAATACTACCTGAAGGGCGATATGGGCAAAGATTCCTGTTACGATCAAGGATCCATAAAGATCCGGCGCATTCTGGGCAATAAACAGAAGTCGAAACAGCAGCATTCCGAATAGCACCAGGACGATGATCGCTCCGAACACGCCCAGTTCCTCACATATAATAGAAAGAATCATATCATTCTGCACTTCGGGAATGATCATCTTCTGCGCGCTGTTGCCCAGTCCCTTGCCGAAGAATCCTCCGGAACCAATGGCATAGAGGGCCTGCATGATCTGGTATCCGCCCTCTGAGGCATGCTCTTCCGGATTCAGCCATACCAGAATTCTTCGCAGGCGGAAGTTCTCGCTGGTTGCAAGCGCCATTCCCAGTATCTTCACTCCCACCAGAATCACTGCCAGTCCGGCAATAACGATGGCGATGAAGGGCTTCGTCTTCGGATGTACGACGAATACCATAATGCATGTGCTGATCAAAAGGAAGCTTGATCCAGCGCTTGGCGCCATTTACCTCTTTTCCGAGAGGCGTCTTTACCAAAAGCATCATGAATACGGAGAAGAAATAAATCGGCTTTGCCCATTTAATATAGGCATGATAGTCTATCTTCATAACTATATACATGCCGATAAATCCAACGATGCAGAACAGAATCTGCCGCTTAAAATAATGCATGCTGTCCCCATAATTTACCAAAGCGCTGTAGGCGCTTGTGCTATACAGCATCACCAGGCCGAAACAGGACAGGAATATCAGCACGGCCAGCAAGCTATAGTCAAAATAACTGACGGCATTTGTTCGCTTTTTTCTTGTTTCTTTTTTTCTAGCCATATTTTACACTCCAATCGTATCTATTATACTCAGATACAGAGGTAAAAACAACCAGGAATCCCTATATTCTCTCGTGGAATGTCCGGGAGATCACTTCTTTTTGCTGTTCTTTTGTCAACTTGTTAAAGTTGACCGCATATCCGGACACCCGGATCGTAAGGTTCGGATACTTTGCCGGATTGTTGTAGGCATCTACCAGCGTGTCGCGGTTTAAGACATTTACATTCAGGTGATGTGCCATCTGTCCAAAGTATCCATCCAGAACCGCAGTCAGATTCGCCAGCCTCTCTTCCTCCGTCTTGCCCATGGCCTGAGGCACGATGGAGAAGGTGTTGGAGATCCCATCCTTGCAGTATTGGTAGGAAATCTTGGCCACAGAGTTCAGGGATGCAAGCGCGCCGTTTATGTCTCTTCCGTGCATTGGATTTGCCCCGGGGGCAAACGGCTCTCCTGCTTTTCTCCCGTCAGGGGTGGCTCCCGTCTTCTTCCCGTACACCACGTTCGACGTGATGGTCAGGATCGATAGCGTCGGCTCTGCATCTCTGTACAGTTTCTGCTTCTTAAGTTCTTCATAGAACAGTCTTACCTGCTCGCTGGCAATCTGGTCTGCCCGGTCGTCATCATTTCCAAAGGCCGGATACTCCCCGATAATCTCATAATCCGTAATCAGCCCCGTCTCCTCATCGCGGATACATCTGACTTTTGCATGCTTGATGGCTGACAATGAGTCTGCAAGAACGCTCATTCCCGCAATGCCAAATGCCATATACCGATGCACGTCCGTATCATGAAGCGCCATCTGGGTCTTCTCATATGCATACTTGTCATGCATATAATGAATCACATTCATCGTATTGGCATACATATTCGCAAGCCAAGGCCGGTAGATATCAAGCAGTTCCATAACCTTGTCATATTCCAGATACTCGCCCTGGTATGGCTCATGTTTCGGTCCCACCTGCATATTATGCTTCTCGTCTTTTCCTCCGTTGAGCGCCATCAGAAGCATCTTGGCCAGGTTCGCCCTTGCGCCAAAGAACTGCATCTCTTTTCCGATTCTCATAGCCGAAACGCAGCAGGCGATTCCATAGTCATCCCCGAACTGCGGACGCATCAGGTCATCATTCTCATACTGGATGGCATCCGTATCGCAGGATACTTTTGCACAGAAGCGCTTGAAATTCTCCGGCAGATTCTTTGACCACAGTACGGTCAGGTTTGGTTCTGCTGATGGCTTCAGGTTATAGAGCGTATGCAGCATGCGATAGCTGTTCTTGGTCACCAGCGTGCGTCCGTCCTCGCCCATGCCTCCTATGGATTCCGTAATCCACATGGGATCTCCAGCAAATAGATCATTGTATTCCGGCGTCCTCAAATGCCTGGCCATGCGAAGCTTCATCACGAAGTCATCCACGATCTCCTGAACCTGTGTCTCATCTAAGATGCCTCTTTCAAGATCCCTTTCAAAATAAATATCCAGGAAGGTAGAGGTTCTGCCCAGGCTCATCGCTGCGCCATTCTGTTCCTTGATCGCTCCCAGATACGCAAAGTAGAGCCATTGAACCGCTTCTTTTGCATTCTGGGCCGGCTGGCTGATGTCATAGCCGTACATGGCGGCCATTTCCTTTAATTTTCCAAGGAAATTAATCTGCTGATACAGTTCCTCCAGCTGGCGGATGTGATCCACATCCATCGTCTCCATACTGATTCTGTCTTTATCTTTCTGCTTTTCTTCAATCAGGCGGTCCACGCCGTAAAGGGCCACTCTTCTATAATCTCCGATGATGCGTCCTCTTCCGTATGCATCCGGAAGGCCTGTGATCAGCCCGCAGTGCCTTGCCGCCTTGGTGGCTTTGTTATAGACGCGGAACACACCGTCATTGTGCGTGGTCCTGTATTGAAACTCGTCTTCTACCTTCTGGGACAATTCGTAGCCATAAGCCTTGCAGGCTTCTCTTGTCATCCGAAGTCCGCCAAAAGGATTGACGCCGCGCTTTAGCGGCCTGTCCGTCTGCAGCCCTACGATGATCTCCTTGTCTTTGTCGAGATAGCCGGGCTTATAGTTCAAAAGAGAGGTAACCGTATGGGTGTCAATATCCAGCACTCCGCCAAACTCTCTTTCCAGCACCAGCAGATTCTCGAATTTGTGCAGCAGTTCCTCCGTGCGTCCGGTAGCCGGCTTAAGGAACTCTTCGTTTCCTTCATAAGGCGCATAGTTCCTCTGGATAAAGTCGCGTACATTGATCTCTTCCTGCCATTTTCCTGTCTGAAATCCTTCCCATTGTGTAAACATCTGATACTTCCTCCTATATTCTGAATATGACACCAATTCGCTGCTGCTCTCCTTTTATCCTGGTAATGATGGACAAAAAAGAGCAGCATCAAAAAACGATGCTGCCCAGACGGTCGGCTTGATTACAGATCTTCATTCCCTTGTGGTACTCCACATTATCCGTCAGTAATGAAGACCTTTGTCTACTTGTATGAGGAGTATAACATCAGAAAGCCTCAAGTGTCAATTCGTCATTTTTACTAAATTTTATATTACAGCATCTCTCTCTGGCAAGCTGTGCGGGCTGCAATCCGTCCAAAGCACAGGGCATGCCCAAGGCTATAGCCGCATGCAGGAACACCGTGGCCAAAATTGCCTGTATTCGCCACTTCTCCTGATGCAAACAGTCCGGGGATGATTCGTCCCTCCTGATCCATGACTCTTCCTGTAATGTCAATCTGAAGGCCGCCAAATGTTATGGAGGTGGCCGGCTTTAAGAATACCGCATAATAAACAGGGCCTTTCAATTCGTGCATCTGGCCTGCCGGCTTTTCGAAGTCTTCGTCAAATCCTGCGCGGCACAGTTCATTATAGCGATTCACCGTATTTTCCAGAACCTCCGGGTCAACGCCCATCTTTCCTGCCAGTTCCTTTATGCTGCCGGCCTTGGGGGTATCTGGCAGGGTAAGCGCATAATTCAGCAGCTGGAAGGGCTCGTCGCCGCAGGTGATATACCATGCGCCAGCGCTTCCCGTACGCGCAAGTTCGGCCCCAACCAGGCTGTGGAACTGATATTCATTACAGAACCGTTTCCCGCTGCGGGTCACGATCAGCCCTGACTCTTCATTGACGCCTGCCCCGCTTCGATCATGAAGCAGCATGGTCTGGAGATAGGGATGCTGGTAATTTCTTGCCCCAATGGCTTCAGCAGCCCAGATTCCATCTCCCTGACTGGAATCCGGACAGTTATAATAGTAGTCCTTCATCCACGGAAACTTGGATTCTACCAGTTCCCTGTTGGCTGCATATCCGCCTGTCCCCAGAATTACTCCCTGGCTGGCGTGGAAAGTCACGGTGCTGCCATCTTGCGTATCTACTGCTTTGGCTCCAACGACTCTTCCATCTTCTCTGATCAATTCTGACAGCGCCGTATTCAGAAGCGTAGTGCCGCCCAGTTCATGGAACCGGTTATTCAGCGGAACGATGAAGCTGCCGCCCCATCCCATGGTCTGCCCTTCTCCGCCGATGCAATTGTGTATCCTCCATGGCAGTTGAGAGCCATGGGGCGCCTCTAAATCCTGTACCTCATGCCCCATCTTGATCAGCCATTCCAGGTTCTCATTGGCATGATAGCAGAAATAGTTGATCTTGGGATCATCCAGGAATCCGCCAGCTGCATTTTTCAAGAATCCGAACAGTTCCTGAGGCGAGTCATAGATTCCCTGCTCTCTCTGCATACGGGTATCTGCCGCAATCAGCTTGCCTCCGGATATTGCGGAAGATCCTCCTACGATTCCCTGCTTTTCCACCAGAACAACCTTGGCCCCGCAATCTGCGGCTTCCACGGCCGCGGACAGTCCTGCCAGGCCGCTGCCGAATACGACCACATCTGCGTCAATCGTACGGTCCGGCTTCTTCGCGGGAACCGGTACCGGAACCTTCTTTAAGGCATCTGCATCCCCTCCGGCCTGCTCTACGCATGAGGCGACCGCATGCACGATAGCGCCGCACACTACTTCCGCTCCCACCACCATAGGAACTGCCAGCGACTGATGCTCGATAATCTTAGGAATGTAATATTCAAAAGGCGAACTCTCCAAGCCATATGCCTGCCCGTAGATTTCCTTATGCTTAACAATCTTAATGTCCGTGATCCGATCCTCTGAGAATGTAACCTCCAATATCACCTTTCCTCTTACTCCATAGCCTTTTCCGGTATATGTCCCGGGTGTATAACTTGCCATATTATCCGCTCTCCTTTCTTCATCTCTTCTATGTTATAAATCCACCATAATTTCCTGGGATTGCAAAGTCAACAGGCTTGCAAAGAATCATATACTATGCCGTTTTTTTGTCGCTTCCCTATGCGCTAAATATGTGGAAACTGTCATCTGCCGCTGGCTTTTTGGATCTCTCCTCTTCCGCCGGAATGCTCACATCTTATCGGTTTTTCCATACACTGTTATTGTAAACGTTTATGGAAGGAGCAAAGCATATGCCTAATTATCGCTATAACACATCTGATTGTACAAGACGCGGCCAAAGCGGCTGCAGCCGACAGACTTCGCCTGCGGCTGCTTCTGTCCGTCCGATGTCAAGCAAGCCGACATGCTGCGACGACAGAGCAGAATATGATGAGCTTAATGGCCTGCCAATCGCTATGGCTTACGTGCCATGGCAGCAATGGCGGGCAATTTATGAAGTGGAAAAAGGATTCCACAGGGGTACGATATTCGAAGAATTAGATAAGCCATTCAAAGGGATAGGAGGTTGCTGCAAATGACAGATAACAGGCCTTGCCGCAAAGATTTATTAGACTGGATCAACGTAGTCAGTTTTGCAGTAGATGACGTGAAACTGTTCCTGGATACGCACCCCTGCAACAAAGAGGCAATGGAATTCTTCGACGAATTCAAAAAGCAGCGCGTCCAGGCGCTGAAGGAATACGCCAAATATTATGGTCCTCTTACGCTTGATACCGCAAGCACTTGCACCGAACGCTGGAATTGGATCAACGAGCCATGGCCATGGCAGGAAGGGGGATGCTAATATATGTGGAATTATGAGAAAAGACTCCAACATCCGGTAAGAATCACACAGACCAATCCCAAGATCGCTCAGGTCATCATCAGCCAGTTTGGCGGTCCTGATGGGGAACTGGCCGCATCTATGCGATATCTCTCCCAAAGATACACAATGCCTTACAAAGAGGTAACTGGCATCCTGACCGATATCGGCACGGAAGAACTGGCGCACATGGAAATGGTATGCGCCATCGTCCATCAGCTGACCAGGAATCTTACCCCGGAAGAAATCGAGAAATCCGGCTTTGATAAATATTATGTAGACCATACCCTGGCTTTATGGCCACAGGCCGCAAGCGGGGCGCCATGGACCGCCACCTATCTCCAATCCAAAGGCGATCCTATCACCGATCTGCACGAAGACATGGCAGCGGA
>PPYE01502080.1_pt1 | contig 23738 bp, 14 predicted proteins | sample 1559881 | NCBI WGS metagenome assembly PPYE01 (sample SAMN08240022, study PRJNA423297) | Human gut metagenome, whole genome shotgun sequencing project. | reverse complement strand
ACGCAAATGATCGCAGATTTTCGCAGATTAAATGGCTGCGCTATACTTGAGCGATGATATGCTTTGCGTGAATCTGCGAGTTTCTGCGTTTCAATAACAGTATCATATAATGATGAACGATTATTTATCAATCTATCTTTCTTAATATTCCAATAACTCTTTTGCTGTTGCATATATCTTTTCTTCATCGGGCAAAATAGCACGTTCCAGTACCGGATGGAACCCAACCGGCGTAAATGTGGAACCTACACGACGGATAGGGGCATCAAGATGCCTGAACATCTCCGTCCCAAGAGTAGCAGCTACCTCGGCACCAAAGCCTGAAAAGACTTTATCTTCGTGTACCACCAATGCCTTGCTGGTTTTCTTTACCGATTCAAAGATAGTCTCTTTGTCTAACGGGATCAGTGAACGAAGGTCGATCACTTCCACTTCCCATCCGCTTTCCTTCGCCAGGCGTTCGGCTACGTTAAGGCAAAAATGGGTGGTATTGCCATAAGTGATAATACTCAGATCGGAGCCTTCACGACGGATACGGGCCTTACCAAAAGGTACCTCAAAATCTTCGGGCACAATGGCTGAGGCTTCTACTGAATTGTACAGAGCTTTCGGTTCAATAAATAAAGTGAATCCCCGCGAACGCATACTTGTACGAAGCAGTCCGGCCGCATCATCGGCAAAAGAAGGACATACGATCCGCGCTCCGGGAAGGGTGGTAAGAGCTCCTTCTATGTTTTGGGAGTGATACAGTCCGCCACCGATATAACCACCCGAAGCTAATCTCAGGGTGATATTGGGAACAAATTTTCCGTTGCTTCGCCAGTACTCGTGTGTACACTCTACGTACTGCTCTACGGCCGGCCAGAAATAATCGGCAAACTCAGCACCTTCTATCACAACATGTATCTTCGGGTCGAAGCGACACATACCATTGGCCGTACCTACGATATAATCTTCGGCAATCGGTGCACTGAATACACGGGCATCGCCAAACTCCTGTTGCATGCCTTTGGTGACATTAAATACGCCTCCTTTTTCTTTGTTTGCCACATCCTGTCCCCAGATAAAGGTATCGGGATTGCGCCTGAACTCAGACTTCAGTGTTTCATTAATAGCAGTCACCATAAAAGCCTTCTCTCCTTCTACCTCATTGTGAGTTCCATCCGGGTACTTCTTCGGTTCATAAGGTTCCGGCAGTACAAAGTCAAAAATCGACTTCGGATCGGGATCGGGAGCAGCAAGTGCTTTGCGATTGGCAGCACTAAGCTCTTTTTTCGCTTCGGCTTCTATCTTTTGCAAATCCTCTTCCGAGAGTCGTTTGTAACGGAGCAACATGCGGCGGAATTTCATCAGCGGATCGGCATCTTTCACATAGGTAAGTTCGTTCTCATCGCGGTAAAGGGTATGCTTGTCCGAATTGGAATGCGAACCGATACGGACACAATTGGCATGCACAATCACCGGGGTGCGATTGGCAATGGCAAACTCACGGGCTTCGGTCATCGCATTCATAGAGTCGAACACGTCTTTGCCGTTACAATGAATGATTTTCAGATTCTTAAAGCCGGAGAAGTTATCGGCAACTTTACGGTTGGCAGTCTGCTCATCTTTCGGGACAGAGATACCATAACCATTGTCCTGCCATACAAAGATAACAGGCAGGCGCTCAAGACTGGCCCCATTGACAGCTTCGTAAACAAAGCCCTCGGAGGAGGCCGATTCGCCATGCGAAGTGATCGCAACACCCCGGTGGCCGTAGTAAACCATAGCCCGGGCTACGCCTGCGGCATGCAAGTCGTGTGTACCGGTGGCAGAAGAGACATTTTCAATGTGCCACTCCGGTTTGGCGAAGTGATTGGACATGTGACGACCGCCACTACCGGGGTCGGTAGCTTTGGAAATGCCGTTTAGAATCAGTTCCTCTACGCTCATTCCGGCAGAAAGAGCGGTAAGCATATCGCGGTAGTATGGGAAAAGAAAATCTTCTCCTTTGGTGAAAACCTGCCCGATGGCTAACTGAATGCCATCATGCCCGGCATAAGGGGCGTGGAAAGACCACCCTAAAGATTGCAACAAATAAGACGGTGTTTTCTCGTCAAGGGCACGTCCCAGGGTCATCAGATAGTACCATTTACGAAGCGTGGCTTCGTCAGTAGTCTTAATATCATATTTCTTCATAAATCTTTTTTTGTGCTTCCCGCACGGGGAGGTGCGGCAGGCGATGATTGTATATTAATGGGGGTATCAATGTGTATTTTTATTTGACATTTAGGGGATACTTCGAGGGAGGCTTCGGGAGGGGGTGTTGTGACACACTGATGTCATGCTCGGTGACATCAAGGATGTCATGCCCGGTGACATCAGGGATGTCATACCCGGTGACATCAGTGTGTCATGACTGGTGACACAGGTGTGTCATGACTGGTGACACAGGTGTGTCATGACCGGTGACACAGGTGTGTCATAACAGCATCCCCAAAAAGCTGCTCAGAAGTACCACAGGGGCATTATTCTGAGGTGAAACGCTCTAAATAATCTGCTATAAAATGGAGGAAGTTACCCCCTAATGAGCCATCTACTACCCGGTGGTCATAAGAGAGAGACAGGTACATTTTATGCCGGATAGCGATCACATCTCCTTCGGGAGTTTCTTTTACAACCGGCTTCTTCTCAATACTTCCCACACCCAGGATAGCGACCTCCGGCTGATTGATTACCGGAGTACCAAAAAGCATCTTAAATGTACCGTAGTTGGTGATTGTAAATGTTCCGCCACTAATCTCATCAGGAGTCAGCTTATTATTGCGGGCTTTAAGTGCCAGTGAGTTTATGCTCAGTGCCAGTCCGTTCAGGTTCAGGCGGTCGGCATCATGGATGACAGGTACAATCAGATTACCGTCATTCAGCGATACGGCAATCCCGATATTGATGTGCTTCTTAAACAGTATATTGTAACCGTCAACAGATACATTCACCTGCGGATAAGCAGCCAATGCTTTAGCCACCGCCTCTGTTATGACAGGCATATAAGTCAGCTTCACACCCTCCCGACGGAAGAATGCGTCTTTATTCTTCTCACGCCAATGAACCAGCCGGGTCACATCAACTTCGACTACATTGGTTACGTGTGGAGAAACTTTCTTCGACATTACCATATGATCGGCGATAATCTTACGGACAAAATCCATAGGCTTCACTTCCACATCCGAAGTGGACCTGGCTACCGGAGCAGGCGAGACAACCGGTGCAACCGGAGCAGTGGTAGCAGCAGATACAGGCGAAGTAGCCGGAGCTGTACTCACCGGAGCCTCTTTGGATATAGCGGCTGCTTGCTGAACAGTAACTTTAGGCGCAGCAGAACTACCACTCTTCTTCCGGGCAATGTAATCTTTGATATCTTTCTTACTCAACCGCCCCTCATAGCCTGTACCGGGAATGGTATCCAGTTCTTCCCTCTGAATTTTTGCTTCCCGTGCCAGCTGTAACACAACGGGCGAGTACCAACGCTCTTCTTCGGCTTTCACAGCTTTCTCCTGCGGAGAGTCAGAAGTGGGTATTCCGCTTGATGGTTGCTCTGTTTCGGTTTCTTCCTGTTCGCCTTCTCCACCCATATCTACAAGGGCAACCACAGTTCCTACCGGCACTGTATCGCCTTCTTTAAACAATATCTCTACCACCTTGCCGGCTACGGGAGACGGAACTTCGGCACTCACTTTGGCAGTGTTAACCTCAAACAATACATCGTCTTCCTGAACGACGTCGCCTACTTGTACCGACCAGGATATAATGGTACCTTCAGTGACACTCTCACCCAATTTGGGCATCTTTATTTCAAACTTTGCCATATAACTTACTCTTTTATTATTATTGACTTATATAGATTAAACAACCTTCCGGATTAGAAAGTTCCGAGTTAATAGTTTATAGTTGTTATCACCCCGCACAATAACTGTCCACTGTCAATTGTCCACTGTCAATTGTCCATTGTCCCCTGTCAATTCCCCCAAATCCACGCTTCCGTAGCATACTTCCCACGCTTCAGCCGTTCAATAGCTTCTATATCATTACGGGTGAAACGATAGATAGGATTCTCTCCATTCTCACTCAAAAAGTAATGAAACAGGAGCCGTAGAAAGCGTCGCATATCCGGAGGCTGTTGCAAATGCCTGCACACATTGGTCACTTCACTTTTTACTGACGGCACGGCGCGCACTATGTGAGAACCGGGAGCCAGTACTTCCGGCTCCGACCTGCCATTGAGCGAGGCATTCAATGCCTCGATGTTTGTAGAAAAGAGGAGTGTGCAGTGATACATCACTCTGTTTTTGTGGATACACTGCGCACTACCGGATATCTTCTGCCCGTCGATATACACCCCTAAGCGACTGTCCGCACTGGCAGTAATCCCTACCGTTGCCAGAAAATCAATGGTCTGTTGCAGATAATAGTTGAAGTCGGGCTGAGTAGCAGTCTCTATGAAAGTGAGGTTGACATTTCCCGCATCGTGATAAACTGCACCTCCACCGGAGAAACGGCGGGCAATCCTCACACCGTACTGCTGCGTGTAGTCCGTATCCACTTCTGCCTCCACACGCTGGTGTTTGCCGATAACCACCGTAGGAGTTGCCTGCCAGAGCATGAAATAGTTCTCACGCTTCTGCTTCAACAGATATTCTTCTGCTGCCAGATTGAAATAGATATCCGTACAGCGGTTGTCTATGCAGAACATCAGGCAAAAAGGGTTTCATGGAAAATCTCTCCCACCGTGGGGTGAGGAAATACGTTCTTCTTAAACTCTTCTACCGTATATCCGTGCTCGATGGCAATACCTGCCACCACAATTAGTTCCGAAGCCGGATTCCCCAACAAGTGACAGCCGATGATATGCTCATCCTCATCAAGAATCAGTTTGCAAAGCCCATTTCCCAATTCATTCTCGGCAATAAAACGCCCGGAGTAGACCATTGGTAACTTCTGTACCCGGTAACTCACCCCTCCGGCGATCAGTTCTTCTTCCGTCTTCCCCACCCCGGCAAGTTCCGGATTGGTATAAACTACTCCGGGAATGTAGTCGTAGTTCATCTTATCTTCTACGCCCAAAATGTGGTTAATAGCCACCTCACTCTCACGGATGGCAGTATGTGCCAGCATCGAATGGCCTGTAATATCACCACAAGCATATACATGCGGGTGAGAGGTTTGCATGTGCTCATTTACTTTCACCCCACTACGGTGTAGCTCGATGTTCAGTTTATCAAGCCCCACCTGGCCTATATTTGCTTTACGTCCCACGCTGACTAATATCTTATCTGCCTCAAGCACGGTTGTTTTCCCGTCTCTCTCTACCGTAACTCCTGCCTTACCCACTTCAATCACTTTTGTATTCAGATAGAAATTAACACCCCGTTTCGTATAGTCTGCCCGGAGCATGGCGCTGGTTTCTTTATCCATCGCACCCAGAATTTCGGGCATCATCTCGACCACTGCTACCCGCACTCCCATACTGTTGAAGAAAGAGGCGAACTCCATACCGATTACGCCACCACCAATGATGACGAGTGACCGGGGGAGCTGCGTCGACTCCAGGGCTTCTTTTGAAGTCCAGTAATCTACATCCGTAAGCCCCTTTATCGGAGGAATCACCGTATCAGAGCCCGTACAAACCATCAGATAGGTCACCTCATACGATTCGTCCTCACTGCTAATGTGTATTCGCCCATCCTTCTCCCCCACTATGAGGGCTTCATGCTCCACAATCGTTACACCGTAGGAAGTTACCGTCATTGTCACTCCTCCCGTCAGCTTCTTCACTGTCTTGTCTTTGCGGTTGATAATCTTTTCCATATCAAACGCGGGAAGCCCGGAGACGGAAACACCATACTTGGATGCTCCTTTTATATTATCCAGCACTTTGGCGGAGTACAATAATGTTTTGGTTGGGATACATCCTTCGTTAAGGCATACCCCTCCCATTGCTTTTTTCTCAAACAGTACGGTTCTCAGACCGTTGGCCCCTGCACGCTCGGCAGCGGTATATCCGGCGGGACCTCCGCCAATGATTGCTATATCAAATTTCATACGCTGATTGTTTTTAAATAAAATATGATATAACAACAAATAAAAGAAGAACTTGGTTGCCGGGAATTGTCTGAATGATTACCTTTGCCTTAAAACTAAATCTTAAAAGAAATGACTAAGGAAGAATTAATGCGGAAAGCCATTGAGCTTTCAAAAGAAAATGTCGCTAATGGTGGTGGCCCGTTTGGTGCTGTTATTGCCAAAGACGGAGAGATTATTGCTACCGGAGTAAACCGCGTAACTGCCTCTTGCGACCCTACAGCCCATGCGGAAGTCAGCGCTATCCGTGCTGCTGCTGCCCAGCTTGGTACATTCAACCTAAGCGGTTACGAAATATATACTTCGTGTGAGCCCTGCCCGATGTGTCTGGGAGCGATCTATTGGGCACGACTGGATAAAATGTATTATGGCAATAACAAAACGGATGCGAAGAATATAGGGTTCGACGACTCATTTATTTATGACGAACTGGAATTGAAGCCCGCAGACCGGAAATTGCCTTCGGAGGTACTGCTCCACAATGAAGCTATCAAGGCTTTTGAAGAGTGGGCGGAGAAGGAAGATAAAGTGGAGTATTGATTAATCCTATTAACATTCCTGAGAATCATACGTACTATGCCTGACAAAGAATGCATAGTTTACATCTGAACTATGCATTTTAAGGGAGCGTTAAAATGCATTTTAAGGTATTGTTAAATACGTACTTTAGGACTCGTAATATTATCTTTCCTAAATGGTAACATAAAGCGTTGCAACATAGAAGTATACGCTATATAAAACAAGAATCCCCGGAGTACTGCATTTCTCCGGGGATCTTTTTCACACACAAAAGTTATAATTGCAATTGAAACTCTTCTTTTTTAGAAACGCATGCCGATGGTAAAGAGTACCTGGCTGCGAGTGTTGGTAACGTCCGTCTTGTTAAGATATATATCTTCAAAGGCATAGAACTTCTCTTTATAAGTACTGTATTTATATGCGAGATCTGCATAAAGCAAGCTGCCACGATAACCGATACCGATGGTATAATTGCTAAGCGCCTGGGCATTGGCAAAATCTGTATCTGTACTTATTGAGTTTATAGGTAAGTTCTTGAAAGCATCCTCCTTAAAGGCAGAAGTGCTGTAATTGTATCCCAAACGGAAAGCAAATTGCGGAATCACCTTATACTCTGCCCCTACGCGAACCGTACTAACTCCTTTCAGCATACTGGTCTGGCCATTTTCCCAAGTCATTGCATCACCTTCGGGGTAGTTGAAGCGCATTGTTGAATAATTTTCATATTCATACTCCGCACCGATAGCCAGGCTACTGCCCACTGTATATCCGAGACTGAAATTATAAGTCCACGGTGTACGGAAACTATACTCGCGGTTCATATCACCCACCAAGTCATAGGTATCAATGGTGGTCCGAGTCAGTTTATCACCCAAAAAGACATCGGAAACCATACGAGAGCTTGTAGTCAGCGTAAGTTTATAGAATGTAGGAGAGTGCACAGACACACCGAAACGCAGAGGAGAGGATTCGATGGGACGTACAATGGCTCCCAGCTTAAAGTCAAATCCACTACCGCCAATCTTGTTCCAGCTTTCCAGCAAATATCCTGTCTCGCCATAGTTCTCGTCATAAGAAGAGTACTTCTTATAGTCTACGTCATAAGCACCTATTGTCATTCCGAAATAGAAACGGTCATTGACGTTGAACGATACGTTGAAGTCATATTGATCAATTCCGCCTCTTTCCTCAGAGTGAAACTTAGCATAGGGGATATCGGTAGTCATCGGTCTGTAGAGGTTTCCACCCCATTGGTCTTTTCCATCTTCAATTATTAGATGACCTTGAGAGCCCAATACGGAAAGCCAACCCAAATCCTTGTCGCGAAAAGCTTCACGGCCTTCAAGATATTTACTGTCTTTCACTCCATTCGCCTGATTAGCCATCTGGTAGGTTTGGGTTACAATACCATCGCCAGGTGCTGTATTCAGCAATCCCTCCATGCCCATATTCTTATAGAACGACTTCGATTTGTGATAGTTGAATCCGAAGTTCACATACCGCAGAGGCGTCTGATTACCTATCTTTGAAGAAAACACAAAACCTATATTATCAAATCCTCCACGGTTCTTATCCCATTTTGAATTATAAACATTGTCAAGTCCCTTGTATGTACTCTCCATCCCATAGGCTGAGAAACTGAAAGTAGTCATCACATCATTACTGCGGTAGATTCCGATACCAGCCGGATTTGTTCCGATAGTGGATATATCTCCTCCTAAAGCACTCATTGCGCCACCCATACCGACAAAACGGGCGGTTCCATTTAAGTCCTTACCAGTAAACTTAGCAGCATCGTATATTGTCTGTGCCTTTGCACTGCCTGCAAGCAGGGCGGCAGCCGCTATAATCATTATCTTTTTCATAATCCTTACCTTTTAAGTTAATACTACGGTTATCTCCGGCTACTACTGCTACGGCTGGAACCACCGCCACCACCACTGGAACGGGAGGAACTACCACCACTATATGAACCTGCACTGGAGCGCGAACTACTGCTGCTACTGGGAGAATAACTTCTGCTGGAAGAAGGAGTAGACGACGAACGTGAACTTCCGCTTGAATAGCTGCTACGGCTGGAAGGCTGCGTTGAGCTACCTCTGTTGTAAGTAGAACTCGGACGGCTACTGCTACTACTGCTCGGTCTGGAGGAAGAGCTGCTGGAAGGACGGCTTACCTCAGTCCGCGAGCTACTATTATAAGTACTGCGCGTACTGCTCGGACGTGTGTAGGTAGAACGACGTGAAGAGCTTGCTTCTCCCCTGTCCGTACTTACTCCCGGACGACTGCTGGCGGAGGTACGTGTACCTACAACCCGGCTTGAAGACGAAGCATTGGTACGACGGGAAGTGCTCGTTCCGCCTGCACTTGGGCGACGGGAGGCATCTCCTGAGGTATATGTACGACGGGAAGTACCCGATGAATACCGGTCGCTGTTTCCATAAGACCGACGATTGGTATAACTGTTATTGCTCCAGTAGTGACCTCCGCCACCCCAACCCGGATAATACCCAGGATAATGATGGTGATGTCCCCAGTGACCACCCCAATAGCCGCCACCATACCAACCACCGTACCAGCCGCCATAATATCCGCCCCAACCGTAATAGGGACGTGACCATCCCCAACCCCAACCGGGACCGTAGGAATTATAGCGCCAATCCCACCACATCGGATTGCTGAACGTAGGGAACGCATAGGCATACAAGCCGTCAGTATATACGTTCCAGTCCCATGAATTGCTTCCGTAAACAATGTCCCAATAGAACGGGCTACTGATACTTACAGCAAAACGCGGATTACGGAAACGGATGATGCGTTCTGCATATTCGTAATCGTCCTGCGAACCGTTGAACTCACCGTTCACCCATTCGCCATCCAGATCCGGGCGTGATTTCTCTTTAATATATAAGGTGTCATCCTCCATCTCGAAGTCGTTTTCACGTGCATCGTAGCGGCGGTTATACTCGTCCACATCTCGGGTATTTCCTTTGCGGTCCTGAACAACAACTGTTGTCCCCGGAGACGTATAAATATTCGTCGTGGCCTGTCTCCTCACCGGTTCCTTCTTCTCTGGTGCCGGCTCTTCCTTCTCTTTGGAAGGTATGAAGTAGAGGTCATCGTCATAGCTCTGTGCCATCAAACCTATAGGGAGACACAAGGCAATCAACAATAAAAAAACAATCTTTTTCATATCTCTGTGGTTTATGGGTTTATTTTTTAATCCTTTCATTCACATTACAAAGATAAGCAAGGTATTGTTGCTTTTCGGAAGATTTTCCCCAAACAATAATAGGGAAATCCCTATTTATAAAAGATTAAGAAGCTGATAAAAACCTTTAATACTTTACCTCAATGAATAAAAAACAGAAGGATGCAGGGAATTGTTTCCGAGAGAAGAAAAGTTAACCATGAAGGTGGCATGTAACCGGAGCGTAGCCTGTATGTAGGCAAGGCGTGGGCTCCAAGCAGGCAAGGCGTAGTCTCCAAGCAGGCAAGGCGTGGGCTACGAACACCCTGTTTATCCTCCTTTTACCATAGTAATCTTTACGAGGCAGAACAACCGTTTAAATTAAAAACTCATTTCGCTTTCAATTTCAAAAAATATATATACTTTTGTTCTTCATAAATAAACTTCTAAAAGACAGATTATGAAAAAAGGACTACTATTAATGGGTTTGTCACTGTTTTCCGTGACAATATCGGCACAACAAATTCATTCTATTCTAAATAAAAAATATGGAATAGAGAACAAAACATCTATCAAAACAAAGCAAACCAGACAAGCAGAAACAGAAAAGCAAAAAGAGTATCAAAAAATGGTGGAAACACAGGTGAATACCAGCATCGCACGCCATAAACTGGAAAACATGCGCGAAACCATCGAAAGGGCAAGCGTCAACCTTCTGGATGAAGCTGTCATCGAAGGATCGGAGAGACGCACATACACCTATTCGCCCGACGGCAAACGTGACGAAGAAAAACTCTACCATTGGTACAACAATGAATGGCGACTGGATAATGTCTATAAAAGAATATACACGTATGACGACCAACAACGCTGTACTGGACGTACTATATTAAATGATGGCAGAGAAATATCCAAAGTTACCATCAGCTATGAAGGTGGAAACACCATCTACAAATACTACAGAATAGGAGGACCCGAGCAAACATTGGTGGCCGACTATGAAAAAGGTTACGATGCAGAAAAGCGCGAAACCCTCTACAAATTATACGACGAACGAGGTATCCTAAGAGACTGGAGAGAATTCAGATATGATAATGAAGGAGACCAGGTATTCACGTTATTCTGGAACGGATCATGGGGTGAACATGGCAGTGGAACAAAGTATGAAACGATAAAAGAAGGCTTGAAAAATACAAGAACCTCCTATCAATGGGACTCAAATAAAAACGACTGGTGGATGACCGAAACCCTGACCATCCTCCACAATGAAGCAAAACGCAGCTTGTCCGAAGAACGTTACGCATACAATCCCGATGGTAGCATCATCCATGGAGAAAAAGAAACCAATGTATATGATGCATACAACCGCCTCACCTCTACAGTGGTCGAGGAGTATACGAACGGAAAATTTGAATACTCATACAAAGAAGAGTATACATACTGGGGAACCGAAGCCTACGATCCCGACAGCGAAGAGGAAGACTTTGAAGGTCCGTTACTCACCTATTCTTCTTCTGACTGGGAAGACGGTGAATGGGTAGAAACTGAGTATGGAAAGATAGAACGTAATGCACAAGGGGTAGCCACAAAGGGTTACTCAAAAGAAATTGATGAAGAACGTATTGACGGTGAGTATGTCTTTGTAATCAACGAAGAAGAAGGAACGTTTGACGATAAGGGAAACCTTATTGCAAGTACAGGAACATGCAAGCATGAGAACGGCACATTGTTGTACAACATAAAATCTGAATACGAATATAATGCCCAAAACAAAAACATACGTTCTACTTTCTACAGAAAATACCCGACGGATGATGCATGGCAACTGAATGAAGAAGACCGTGAGGAATATGATTCATTCGGCAGAACTATCCTGAGTTCCTACCTCTACCGCGATGATAGCAATAACTGGCAGGGAAATAAGTCAATATACAAATACCAGTTTGGAACCAAAGAGACGGAATATGCCGAAATAACAGATTACTTTGTAAACAGCAACGGTGAATTCAGTACAGTACCAAGCTACTTCCGTTCTCATCTCCTGAAGGATCAAATCAAAGAAACCATAAACCAATCCTACGAGAATGGAGTTGTAGTTTATGGAAACAAAGAGGAAGTGGCTACAATCAGCATCCAGCTCACACTGCCCGACCCCGAACGTTACAACGATCCTATCGAGATAGAAGAGGTGATGGAAAGTCCGAAGATTTCTCTCATATCCTCCTACTACTGGGAAAACGATAGCTGGATACCGCAACAAAAGTACGGATTCGAGCAAGAAGGCAACAACATCACCGTAACATTCCAGGTAGGTGACAGAGAGATGGAAAGAAGCGTATACACCTACGATGACCAGAAGAGAATCGTTGCCTATACACAGTATCAGGATACAGAGAAGAGATCAGAAGTGACATATAGCTACAACAACGACGGATTGCTGAACAAGAAAGACGAAAACGGTATTGTCACCCTCTACATCTATTCTAAACACGAGGTGACAGGTATTGAGAAAACAACCGTGTCCGTTCTGCAAATCAAGGGACGTATCATTACTACCGACAACGCAGAAACATTGTTGCAGGTATATACCATTGACGGAACACTCATCGCCAGCGGAACAGGTACAGTTACCCTGCCGGAAAGCGGAATCTACATCGTAGTTACAGACACTGTTCGCCAAAAAGTTATGATCCAATAATGTATGGACATGAATTTATTTACGATTAGACGATATACGATTGAAGTTACTCTTTTAAAAGCCTGTTTCAGTGCTGTTAGAGACAAAGTAATCCCAATCGTACATCGTAAATCGTCTGATCTAAATAAATCCATTTTTATATGGATATAAGGGAATTTTGGTGCAGTTGCCCGGGCTTTTTCGGATATTATACCAGGCAATTGGTATTTTAATTACCTTTGCAAATAAAAACAGAATACATATGAAGTACTTTGAATTCACTTTTAACACTAACCCTTGTACCGAAACAGTCAACGATGTACTGGCCGCTGTCCTGGGTGAGGCAGGATTTGAAAGTTTTGTAGAGCGCGAAGGAGGATTATCAGCTTATATCCAGCAAAGCCTTTGCGATGAAGAAACAATAAAAAACGCGCTTGCTGATTTTCCTTTGCCCGATACGCAAATCACTTACAGCTATGTAGAGGCAGAGGATAAGAACTGGAACGAGGAATGGGAAAAGAACTTCTTCCAGCCAATAGTAATCGGAGACCGTTGCGTGATTCACAGTACATTCCATACAGATGTGCCCAAAGCGGAATACGATATTGTAATCAACCCACAAATGGCATTCGGCACAGGACATCATGAAACCACCAGCCTTATTATTGGCGAATTATTGGATAGCGAACTGCAAGGTAAATCACTGCTCGATATGGGATGCGGAACTTCCATACTTGCTATCCTTGCCCGCATGCGTGGTGCTGCTCCCTGCACGGCTATTGACATCGACGAGTGGTGCGTACGCAACTCCATTGAAAACATTGAACTAAACCAGGTAACGGACATCACCGTAGAACAGGGCGATGCTGCTGCATTGGCGGGTAAAGGACCGTTCGATATAGTCATTGCCAATATCAACCGCAATATTCTACTGAATGATATGAAGCAATATGTCGCCTGCATGCATCCGGGTTCGGAACTATATATGAGTGGCTTTTATGTAGATGACATCCCCGTGATCCGCGAAGAGGCAGAACGAAACGGACTGAGCTTTGTTCATTATAAAGAAAAGAACCGTTGGGCAGCTGTCAGATTAATAATGTGCTAATGTGCCAATGTGCCAATTAGCTGCGCAGTATTTGCACAAAGCTAATTGGCACATTATTTAATTGCATATTAACACATTATAAATTGGCACATTGGCATATTAGCACATTGGCACATTATTTTATCGTCATCCTCTTCAGCTCTTCCAGCGAACCGTTAAATACATTCAAGTCCACATCTTCATCAATTCCAGGCACAGTACCAACATCGGAATGCTGCCAAAAGTGCCATTTACCTTCATACTTCACAGAATCCACATAATAGTGAGCAATCCAGTAAGGATACGTATTGAAGATTGAATCATCCAGATAGCGGGTTTTAAATTTGTAAGAAGTATGATCAGTCTTCGGAGAGAAGAAATGATAAGCTCCGCGAATAAATCCATGCTTTCCCGCTTCCGAGAAATTACGGGCAAAAGTATCATCACCATGATCTCCGCCTTCGGTAGCTTTCATAAAAACAAACTCAATAGGATAATCGGTCAGACGGCTCTGCATCAGTTCAAGCCAATCTATATCACCTTGATAATGGGAGATATCAATGCCATGTACATCATAACAACAAGGCACACAAATACCATATGCTTTCAGACCGTAACAAGGTTTCCAACGATAAGCATAAGGACGTATAAAGAAATAATAAAATGCCCCGGAAAAGATAGCAATAATAAAGATAGCAAGTACATTGCGCAACCAGGAGGGCATAGCAGTACGGGCTGTTTTTTTTGTTTTTGAGGGAGTACGACGACGGGTACTACGCGCAGCAACAGCATCCATAGGGGTACGACGCGAAGTAGCAGCAGAAGTTTTGTGAGGTATAGGTTTACGGGAAGTAGTCATATCAGTAGTTAGAAGTCAGTATTTAGTAGTTAGAACCTATGCAGAGTACCAGTATTTACTACTAACTTGGAATTTAGTAGCCAGAATCTATAACAGCGTTAATACTGTATAGATTCGAACTACTAACTACCAGTTTCTAACTTCTTCTTATTTAGCTTGTTCAAGCTGCAATGTCTTGGTAGGCTGATCACAGACTTCAGTAGGACCAAAGTACTGGATAGGACCCGGATATACATAATCCGTAGTCATAGCCCACTGGTCGCGCATAGCGGCAAATGTTTTGAAAGGAGCACCATCCAGTTTCACGAGAGCTTTCTGGATAACCGGTTTCATTTCGCCATGACGACGTTCCATATTCATCATCATTGTGATAGGCACACCGCCTGCAATCCATTCTTCGGCAGGAGCTGTAGTGTTGCGTACAGATGACATATAACCAGTCTTACCATTGGCAATCAGCATAGAAGCGGTATATCCCAGTGAGTAGCAATAGTCGGCATCGTAGTTTGACGGAGCAGCGCAACGGCCTTCGTAACCGAAGAAGTGGTGCTGTGCAGCAAACTTTCCTACATATTTGCCTTCTGCCTTCCAGGTAGCCAATTTGGTAGCAACCATTTCCGACAACAGTTTCTCTGTTTCAATCAGTGATACCTGTACGTTTCCGTGCGGGTCACGGTCCAGAGTAAGCTGACGGGCAACGCCCTCGGGAAGGCTTGCATAGATAGCAGAATTTTCCGGAGAAAGTTTACGGATAATATAATCACGTTGATGAGATTTCTTAATCTGAGAGAACTCTTCTGCATTAGAAGCCAGGAAGTCGTTCAACTCAGCAATCAGGCGTTTCATAGCCGGAATGAACTCAACAAGACCTTCGGGGATAAGAACCGTACCGAAGTTATTGCCTTGTGCAGCACGATCGGCAACCACCTGTGCAATGTAGGTTACTACATCATCCAAAGACATATCTTTCGTTTCTACTTCTTCAGAAATGATACATACGTTAGGCTGAACCTGCAAAGCACATTCCAGCGCAATGTGAGAAGCCGAACGACCCATCAATTTGATAAAGTGCCAGTATTTGCGGGCAGAGTTACAGTCGCGTTGGATGTTACCAATCACTTCTGAGTAAACCTTACAAGCTGTATCAAAACCGAAAGAAGTTTCAATCATTTCGTTCTTCAGGTCACCATCGATAGTCTTCGGACAACCGATTACCTGTACACCAGTGTTCTTTGCTGCATAATATTCAGCCAGCACACAAGCGTTTGTATTAGAGTCATCACCACCAATAATAACAAGTGCTTTGATGCCCAGTTCTTTCAGGATTTCAAGCCCTTTGTCAAACTGCTCTTCCTTTTCCAGTTTCGTACGGCCGGAACCAATAATATCAAAACCTCCTGTATTACGATACTCGTCGATGATATCAGAAGTAAGCTCCATATAATTATGGTCAACCAGACCACCGGGGCCCAAGATGAAACCATACAATTTGCTATCAGCATTGAGAGCTTTGATACCATCAAACAGACCGGAGATTACGTTGTGTCCGCCCGGAGCCTGTCCACCGGAAAGGATAACACCTACATTCATAGCAGGCAGTTTAACAGCTTCTCCGGCTTCAAACTTAATCAATGGCATACCGTACGTATTGGGAAATAATTTCTTGATAGCTTCCTGATCGGCTACCGATTGAGTAGCAGCGCCTTCTACGGCTTTAACAGCCCCTTTCAGCGCTTTCGGAAGTTTGGGCTGATACGCAGCCCTTGCGATTTGCAATGCACTTTTAGTCATTTTCTTTATTTTTATTTAAAGGTGTTAGTAAGTTCGATACTAAAAAATCAAAAGCGATGCAAATTTCGTGTTTTTTTCTGAAATATGAAAGAGCATACGTAAATAATGTTAGCATACCTTTCGGTTAGAGAGACTTCCGGCTATCAACTACAAAAAATGGAAAAGGCGATAAAATGGCTTTTTTGAGGTATTAGTATAAATCATTGAGATAATACTGCAAAGTGGGACAAAAGATTTGAGCTACATTTGCACACATCATTTATGCATTTTTAATCAGGAAAAGAAACCATGAAAAACATGTATGGTCACCTTAGTAAAGGTATTTTGTTAGGGGTTCTCTGTCTGACTTCGTGCAGCAACCCCGCCCGTTCAGAACAAGAACCTCCTATGAACCGCTACAAAGCTGTATTTACTTCCATCCCGCAGGAAGTACCTACGATCAAAACACCCGATGCTCCCTTGGCAGGAAACGGAGATATAGGTATCACTATGGGCGGAGCACCGGATAGTCTGTGCTTTTATATCGGCAAGAACGATTTCTGGCGTGCATACCCTGTTTATCCGGGTGGTATTGCTCTACCAGGAGGGCTGAGCATCTCTTCCAAGAGTCTGCAAGGAGCCGGCTACTATGCAGAGCAACTACCGGGAAGCGCCGAAATCAAAGGTCGCTTCACCAAAGAAGATTTACAGGTTGAATTATCGGCATGGGTAGCAGCAACACACAATCACGTCGTCATAGAGTTGACAGCCAACGAACCTATTGAAGTCAATCTCAACCTATGGGCGGCCCAGGGTAACACCTCCGTCACTGCACAAGGCAAAGAAGATATACACTGGGTGAGCCGTTCATTTGAGAACACTCCGTTGCTACGCTGGCCTACACACGTAATACTGGCTATGAACACTCCCGGAAGTCCCCTCCCCCATTCTGACAGGATATTGTTACAACCCGGAGAAAAGAGATGGATAACCGTCACAGCATACACCAATCACGACACACCCCAATGGAAAGACCAGGCACTCAGTGAAGCCAGAAAACTGACTCCCGCCTTATTAAAAGAACTAAAGAAAGAACATCAACAATGGTGGAATAACTTCTGGAATGAATCCTCTGTCACCATCGGTGACGAAGAATTGGAGCGCTACTATTACATGTCCCAGTATCTGCTGGCTTGCTCTTCACGTGGCGATAAGTTTGCTCCCGGCATTTGGGGCACATTTGTTACACGCGATGAGGCTGCATGGGGAGGTGACTATCACTTGAATTATAATTATCAGGCTCCCTATTGGGCAGCATTTTCTTCCAATCACATCGACCTCACAAAGAATTTTGACCAGCCATTGCTGGATTATATGGACATGGGACGTCGGCACGCCCGTGAGCTATTGAACTGCAAAGGCATTTATTATCCGGTTGGTATCGGTCCAAAAGGACTTTGTACCTCTATGTGGCCTCTTACTCCGGACGAAATGATGCAAAAATATGCTACCCGCGAAAACACGATTGACAATGGGTATAAGTTCCTGGGACAAAAGATAAATGCAGTATTCAGTGTAGGCAATATGCTGATGAGGCACTACAGCACCTACGATGAAGCGTATGCAAAGAAGGTATATCCTTATATTATAGCCTGCGCAGACTTTTGGGAAGATTATCTGGTAATGGAGAACGGACGTTATGTGATAAAAATGGATCACTTCAACGAGGTGATGCCCAACAAGCGCAATAAAGGCGTATGGCGAAACAGGTTGGGCGATTTCAACTCAACTCTCTCGCTGGGATTAGTGAAGATGCTTTTCAAAGGAGTAACGGACATGAGCATCTTCCTCCAAACGGATGAAGAACGACGAGACAGATGGAATGAAATACTAACCAGACTAAGTGACTATCCTGTAGGAAAGAATTCTGAAGGAAGAATGAGCCTGAAAAGTATGGAACGCGGACCGCAAAATTCGGAAGTCCGTCCGTCGGGGTTAAACCGGGTATCTATTCATGGGCTTATCCTGCCAGGAGGAGTAGCCGGTCCGGTAACCGACTCTGTATTTAATACTATCCTGCTGGAAGATGTCAATCATTGGACAGATCGGCAACAGAATCCCAACGACTGGGGAAACACAAGCAACAATGGAATAGAAACCTGTTATCCGGGTGCAGTACGAGTAGGCTATGACGCGGAAAAGCTACTGCAACATCTTAAAAGACGTATCAGCTTCAGTGTTCATCCTAACCTGTGGATAACCCAGGGAGGTGGAGGCATAGAGACACTTGCCGCTGTGCCATTGACTATCAACGAAATGCTGATGCAGAGCTATGAAGGAGTAATCCGTATTTTCCCTAATTGGATAATGACACAGGACGCTTCTTTCAAAGATCTGCGGGCATACGGTGCTTTCCTCGTGAGTAGTAGCCTGAAGAACGGAACAGTGGAAATGGTGGAGATTAAAAGCGAGAAAGGACGTACCTGTGTGATAGATAATCCCTGGAAGGGGAAAGAAGTACGGATCGTACGTAATGGGAAAAACGAAGAAGTTATAGGCGGCAGCCGATTCACGATTGATACAAAGGAGGGAGAAACGGTAAAAGTGCTTCCCGCACAGGGAGGTTCGACAGGCGATGGTAGCTAAGCAAGTATATTCAAATCTGTATGGTTTTGAAGGTATTTCACCACAGAGTAACACAGAGTTCCACAGAGTAGTATTTATCTGATGAAACGCGGATTAACACAGATGAACGCAAATTAAAAGACTGTAGTTCTTTATCATACATTTGTTCCCCTTTGCGAAAATCTGCGTTTATCCTGCGTTTCATTAAAGATTTAAACTCTGTGGAACTCTGTGTTACTCTGTGATGGGTTTAACTCATTTCCGATCAGGTTTGAATAAAACTGAAACAGCCTCTTAATTTATTTACCTTCTTCCCTTATTTGCCAACCTCCGCCAAGAGCTTTATACACTTGTACTACTGCGATTAACTCATCACGAATAGCATTGCTCAAGCCTATCTGAGCATCAAAATAGCCACGTTGCGCATCGAGTACATCCAGATAATTGATAACTCCGTTAATATATTGAAGTTGTGCCAAGTCTACATAACTCTTGGAAGAACGTTCCAAATGAGCACGAAGATCATATACCTCTTTTATCTTGTTGAAGTTAACAATTGCATTTTGTGTCTCTTTAAATGCCGTCAACACCGTTTTCTCATAGTTGTGTACTTCCGCTTCATAGGCAGCCTTCTTAGCTTTCAACGCTGCGCGATTCTTTCCCCAGCCCAGAATGGGAGTTAGCAAAGCACCTTCCATAATACCATAAGGAGATTTCAGCAGATCGGAAAGGACTGTACTTTCGGCTCCGGCCCTACCTGTAAGAGAGATACGCGGAAACATATTCGTATACGCTACCCCCACTTTGGCGTTGGCAGCAATCAGTTTCTGCTCTGCCTGACGAATATCCGGACGACGTTCGAGCAAGGCAGAGGGTAAGCCAACAGGCAACGCATTCGGAAAATTGAATTCCTGCAACAAGCCACTACGAGCTATTTTATTAGGATACTCTCCGGCAAGAAAGGCAATATCATTCTCTTTGAGACTGATCTTACGTTCGAGATCGGGCACAAGTGTTGCCGTACGGGCAAGCTCCACCTGAGACTGGCGATAGGAAGTCTCGGATGTCAACCCACCTTCAAAACGAATACGTGCCAGACGCATCCCTTCTTCACGGGCTTTCAGAGTCTGCCGGACAATCTCAAGCTCCGTATCAAGAGCTACAAGTTCATAGTAAGCCTGTGCCACTTCGGCTACAATAGTCATACGCAAAGCACGTTGTGCCTCTATGGATTGCAAATAGTCGGCAATACTTGCCGAACGTGCCCAACGAAGGTTTCCCCAAAGGTCAAGCTCCCACGAAAAAAGTACCTGAGCCTCAAAGGTATCACTGCGTTTGAAAGCATCGCCACCATGATTCTCAAACTCACGTTCACCGGTCACCGTTCCTTTTATGTCGGGAAGAAGGGCAGCAGTTGAGATTCTTTTTTGTGCAGCCATCTCTTTTACGCGGGCAGCAGCAATTAAAAGATCTTTATTGTACTCCAGCGATTTTGATATCAACCCGCGAAGTGTAGAATCGGTATAAATCTCCCACCAGTCCATATCACCAAAACTAAGTGTATCCTGATTGCGAGCAAGGCTGTCAGGCAAGTGAAGGTCAGGGCGGGTGTAACTCTTTCCAATCTTACAAGAGGAAAAAGAGACTACAGCCAGTAATAAAATAATATATAAAAAATTTCTCTTCATATCGTAGTTAGAATTTAGTAGTTAGTAGTTAGAATTTAGAATTTGGTAGTTAGAATTTGGTAGTTGGAATCTTTGCAGATACTCCCACGCTGCATAGATTCCAACTGCCAACTACTTACTTCTAACTACCAACTTATACACCATAACAAAGAAGAACGGTACAAGAATAATGCCCAGAACAATGGCAAAAATCATTCCGAAGAATACACCCGTACCAATAGCCTGCCGACTGGCAGAACCCGGTCCGCTTGCCAATACCATCGGGAGCATACCAAGCACAAAAGCCAGAGACGTCATCAAAATAGGACGAAAACGCAGACGGGCAGCATTGATAGCCGCTGTAACAATATCTTCGCCATCGTCTACCTGTACTTTGGCAAACTCCACAATAAGGATAGCATTCTTAGCTGCCAACCCTACCAACATTACCAATCCTATCTGAAAATATACATCATTTTCCAATCCGCAGATCCATACCCCCAGGTAAGCACCTAACGCAGCAATCGGCAAGGATAACAGTACGGCAACCGGCAAGGTCCAGCTTTCATATTGTGCAGCCAGAAACAGGAACACAAAGAGGAATACCAACGCCATCACCAACCCTGTCTGTCCACCGGCCTTCTTCTCCTGATAGGAAAGTCCACTCCATTCCAGCCCGATATTATCAGGCAAATGATCACGGGCTATCTGCTCCATAATCTCCATGGCTTGTCCGGAACTATATCCCTGTGCAGCTTCTCCGCGTATCACTGCCGTAGTAAACATATTGAAACGTTTGATACTACCGGGTCCTGTAGTGTATGAAGCATTCCCCAAAGAGGTAAGCGGTACCATAGCACCATTGGATGCTTTAACAAAGAAGAGGTTGATATTATCTTTATGCTCACGATAAGGAGCCTCTGCCTGAATATACACCTTATATATACGGTTGAACATGTTGAAGTCATTTACATATACAGAACCTGTATAGGCCTTCATGGTAGAAAACACGTCCGCCAGCGGAACACCTAACATCTTCACCTTATCACGGTCTACATCGAAATACAATTGTGGTATCTCTGACTGTAACGAAGAAGACAAGCCGGCAAGTTCTTTACTTTTTGAAGCATAGTACATCAATGTATCCGCCGCCTGAACCAGATTATCAAAAGTTGCCTCTCCACGGGCTTCCAGCTGCATCTCAAAACCTCCCGAACTACCTAAACCCGGGATAACCGGCGGTGTAGAGAGATACACTTTACTCTCGGGATACTCTTTGAGGTGTTCTTGTACCTCGGCCATAATTTTGTTTATAGTGGTTTCTTTACGTTCCTCCCACGGTTTCAGGATAACAGTCAACTCACTACGTGCCTGGTTACTACCTACACGAGGGCTACTTCCAGTCACATTCTGTACATATGCAATGTACGGATTCTTATCAAGGAAAGAGATAGCGCGCTCAGTCACTTTACGTGTACGTTCCAGTGTAGAACCTTCGGGCAGTTCAAGCTCTATCTTAAAATACCCCTGGTCTTCTACCGGAAGAAAACTGGTAGGAATGATACGATGTAATAAAAGAATCGCTATCAATACCATGCCGAAAGCACTTAGTACACGACGCGGATGCTTGATGACACGAGTGATAACTGCTACATATTTATTATTTCCAATATTCAGCCACTCATTAATTTTACGAAATACGATGTTCTTCTTTTTGCCATTGTCCGGTTTCAGAATCAAAGAACACATGACAGGACTCAGCGTCAGAGCCACTACTGTAGATATCAGTACAGACACAGCAATGGTAATGGTAAACTGACGGTAAAGCTGCCCGGTAATGCCACTAAGGAAACTAACAGGAACAAATACGGCGCAGAGCACCAGCGAGGTCGCAATCAGAGCACTCGTCAGTCCCTCCATTGCCTTCTTAGTGGCCTCGTAGGCACTCAACTTTTCTGTCTCCATGATATGTTCTACGCTCTCCACCACCACAATAGCATCATCTACCACGATACCAATGGCAAGAATCAACCCTAACAATGTAAGGATATTCAGTGAGAAGCCAAAGATCAACATAAATCCAAACGTACCAATCAGCGAGATAGGTACAGCCACAATTGGAATCAGTGTGGCACGCCAGCTCTGCAAAGAGAGAAATACCACTAATACCACCAGTACAAGTGCTTCAAACAATGTTTTGTACACTTCATGAATCGACTCCGAAATATAGGTAGTCATATCAAACGGGATTTCGTAGCTCAACCCCTCAGGAAAGTTTTTACTGATTTCTTCCATGGCCTGTTTCACGTTGTCGGGCACTTCGATAGCGTTAGCACCAGGAAGCATATAAATACCAAGTACGGCAGCATTCTCTCCGTTGATACCACTCTCCGTATTATAAGAAGAAGCCTCAAGTGACACACGTGCCACATCTTTCAAACGGATAATAGATCCGTTTGCATTGGCACGCACCACAATATCTTCAAACTGACTTACGGTGGAAAGACGTCCCTGTGTAGTAATAGGAATAGTAACATCGAGCCCTTTTACCGGTTGCTGGCCAAGTACACCGGCAGCCGACTCACGGTTCTGATCCTTCAGAGCATTCTGCAAGTCCTGCACGGTCAAACCGAAGTTTGCCAGTTTATCGGGTTCTGCCCATATCTGCATAGCATAATACCGGCTACCAATATTCGATACACGTCCCACACCCGGAATACGACGAAGCACGTCGAGCACGTTGATCGTGGCAAAGTTACTCAAATAGATTTCGTCAAACTTCGGATCCGAAGAAGTCAGACAGAGTGTCATCAACTGACTTGGTGCCTGCTTCTCTACGGAAATACCATTTTGAATTACTTCGGCAGGCAAACGGGATTCGGCAAGTTTCACACGGTTCTGAATCTCAACGGCAGCCAAATCAGGATCAGCAGATACATCAAAAGTGACTGTAGCCGAAAAGCCTCCGGAGTTGGAACTGTTAGACTCCATGTAAAGCATACCGGGAGTACCGTTAATCTCTTGTTCAATCGGAGTAGCCACCGCCTGCGAAACGGTAAGTGCACTGGCTCCCGGATAGGATGCACTGATTTTAACCACCGGCGGAGTTATCTGCGGATACTGATCCACCGGAAGCATAGTCAACCCTATGACTCCGATTATTATAATTACAATGGATATGACCGCCGAGAAAACCGGACGATCTATAAAAAAACTGACTTTCATTA
>PPYE01661992.1_pt1 | contig 23741 bp, 22 predicted proteins | sample 1559881 | NCBI WGS metagenome assembly PPYE01 (sample SAMN08240022, study PRJNA423297) | Human gut metagenome, whole genome shotgun sequencing project. | reverse complement strand
GCTTTAGAAAACGTGTGTAAAGATTGTCTCCTCCATCCTGAAAAATCAAGGAGACGATTCCCTTCTCCCTCTGGGAAAAGAGGAATTGCCGCAGGGTTTCCCCTGCTCCAGAAACCGGCTGGAACTTCTCGGGACGCCGAAGATCAATCTGCCTGGCCCCCGAAAACGAGATCAGAATCTCTCCATCCTGCCAGAGTCCCCGGCGGCTGAGCTTCAGTTCTCCCCGGCCCAGTTCTCCAAAGTCCCAGGGTTCCTTCAGTACAACCGCGTATGGCTGCAGGCATTTCCAGGAAGCCAGAATGGAGACAAGGCCCATAGGCGTCCTGATATTTGCCGCATTGGCAAACTTGGAATGGAAAGAAACCGGCAGGAACTCTTCTTCCAGTTCCTGTCCCAGACGGCTGCAAATCTTAGTACAAGCAACCATTCATCTCTCCTCCCTTCCAGTTTTATTTGTTTACATTCACCATTATAATTTCGTGATAGGCTCATTTCTATGTTGACTGTCCACAATTTTCCAGATATACTTTTGTTATGGAATTAAAGGAGGAACAGCTATGAATACCACAGACATCCAGTTCTTATATTCCGCCACCGTGGGAGAGCTTTTTAACCTTCCTATTTTTAAAGGCAGCCGTTTAATCGCCGGTGAAAAGAGCCTGTCCCGCCCTGTGGTGGGGTTCAATTTAAGCGATACCCCGGAGTATGATAAATGGCTTTCCGAACACGAAATTTTGATCACTACCTGCTACTCCATCTGTCAGAATCCCGACGCCCTGGCAAAGCTGGTTCCCACTGCCGCCGCCAAAGGAATCTCCGGCCTCTTTATCAAACCGGCCAAGTACCTGGGCTCCATCCCTAGCTATATGGCAGAGCAGGCCGAGACATATGGAATTCCCCTGATCGAGCTTCCGGCGGATATCCGTTTTTCCGCCATTACCGCCGCAATCTCTGAGGAACTGATTCAACGCCAGACCGCCCTGCTGCAAAAAACCATCTCTGTGAATCAGATGCTCACGGAAATCATCACAAACGGGGCCGGTTTAAACGAAATCTGCCACATGATTTCAGAGCTTACCGGCAGCAGCGTCATGATACTGGATACCATCAACAATCGGCGCGCTATGTACATCCCCTCGCAGAATAAGGCTGCCTTTCCCTGCGAAAACACGGAGGAGATTGCCCAGTTTCTTACCTCCCATTCCCGTATCCATGAGCTTTCCTCCGGAGGCGGTTCCTTCGGATACCTTTTCCTCTACGGCTCGGATCGCTCCACCTATCTAGCGCCGGAGCTATTAACTCAAATCCTACACACAATCCCCCTGGAAATTTCCAGATGGCAGGGGATTTCAGCCGCCCGGAACGCGGATCTGTCCAACTATATTTTTCATCTGCTCTCCGACCCGATTACGGATTTTGAGTGGGAGAATTCCAGGGCAGTGGAAGCAGGATTGGATACATCGGAAGCCTACCTGCTCCTGCGGCTCCAACTGAAAGAAAGTCCAGGTGCGGAAAGCTATGCCGGCGCCTTTCAAAAGACCATGGCCCTCAACCATATCCAGTCCGCCTTCCACAACCTAGGCTTTACGGTGCGGCTGATCCGCTCCGGCGCCGAGTACATATTCCTTTTCAGCACGCCGCAAGACAATTCCAATCTGTCCAATCTGCCCGGGCGTTTTTCCTATCTGGCGGACGCCCTGAAAAAGCAATACAAGGCCCTGCGCATTGTAGCCGGAAGCGGACGCCCCCATACCGGCCTTACCGGCATTATCCAGAGCAGCCAGGAGGCCGTCATTGCCTTAAAGGCGGCGGCAAACAGCAGCCGTTCTATCCTCTGTTTTGACGAGCTGGGGGTACTCCGCCTGATCTACGCGGAAAATCCAGAAAAAGAAATTGAGAATTATATAACAGAAACCCTGGGAGAGCTGGTCACATCTGACAATCCGAGAAATGCGGATCTTTTAAATACGCTGGAGTGCTATTTGAATAACCTTGGCAATATCCGCAAGGTTTCCGAAGAAATGTTTACCCACTACAATACCGTTTCTTACCGTTTGAAAAACCTTTCTGAAATAACCGGCTGCGATCTGCACAGCCCGAAAGACCGCTTTAAGCTGGAGCTAGCCCTTAACCTGTTTCACGCGATCCGCCTTCATGTATAACAATGGTAAAAGGGGCCTGGCGCATATGCGCTTTGGCCCCTTTTACCTACTACTCTATTTGCTATTTACAAAGGTAATATCCTTCTTTTCTGGGCGCTGCCGCAGGATTTGCTCCCTCAGCGTATCCCAGGGCGAGAGAACCGACTCCCCTGAGGTTTTCGGGAAGTCCCCACTCCTTTAACAAGTCCTTTCCTTCCTCGCTCTCAAAAATTTCTTTAACCCGGTGAACCCACACAGTTCCCAATCCCAGGGAATGGGCGGCCAGCATCATGGTTCCCAGCACCAGGCTTCCGTCCTCCACGCAGGTATTGCGGTTCCCATCCGCCAGTACAAGGAGAATCACCGGAGCTCCGTAATAAGGATCCGTGTCCTTCCCCATCACTTTTGCATTCAAGGCAGAAATCTTATTTCTAAGCTCGGGAGACGTTACCGCCACAATCACAGGGGACTGAGCCCCGCCTCCTGTAGGAGCATAGGTTCCCGCCTGAAGAACCGCTTCCAACAGTTCCTGAGGAACTGCATCCTGTTTGTAAGCCCGAATACTCCTTCTGGTTTCAATCAAATTTAACATCTCATTTTTCATTATCTTGAACCTCCTGGTTTATATTAAAGACAAATGGACAATAATTCCTCCGGCGAAGCGGCGACTTGACCAGCTCCAGCATCCATCAGTTCTTTTTCAGAACCGTACCCGTATAAAACTCCTATGGAATCAATACCGCATGATTTCGCCCCTTCTATGTCATGCCTGCGGTCGCCGACCATGGCGATCCCTTTTTTGTCATAGAAGCGGCAGGTCTGCAGGGCATAGGAGATGACTTCCTGTTTTTTGCATCGGGTTCCATCCATATTTCCTCCGGCAATGTATAAAAAAAAGGATTCCAAATGGAAATGCTGAATAATCTCTTTTGCATAAGGCTCCGGCTTTGAAGTCGCCACCAGTAAGGTGACTCCATTTGCCTGAAGCGTTTCCAACATCTTGGGGATTCCCTCGTAAAGCTTATTTTGAAAAATCCCCTGTTTCCCGTAATATTCCCGGTAATACCCCACAGCCCTTATGGCCTCTTTGGGAGAAAAACCATAAAATTCCTGAAACCCCTCCTGGAGTGGCGGGCCAATAAAACGATTCAGTAACTCTTGTTCCGTAACAGTAATTCCATATTTCTGCAGAGCATAGGAAACAGAATTTCGGATTCCCTCTCCAGGATCTGTCAGAGTACCATCCAGATCAAATAGCAGGATGCTGTATTTTCCGCTCATCTTAACTGTTCCAACTCCTCTCTTCCAATCAATCTGGGGCCGGATAAATCCTTAATTAAAAGGGTATACGCTCCTGAAAACCACTCCGCCGCCTTTACGCTTCCCTGGTCTGGAAACAGAATTTCCAGATCAAGTCCAATATCGCCGGTGATTTCCCGGCAGTTCTCGTAAAAGTCCCGGATTTTTTCCCCGTCCCAGACCACAATCAAGTCCAGGTCGGAACGCTCGTCCGTATAAGGAAGGCCAGTGGCCAGCTCCAGGGCGCAGGAACCGAAAACCCCCAGGCAGATTCCACACTTCTTTCCATCTTCCAGAACTGCCCTCAGCCTCTGTTCCAGCTTTTGGTTTTTCATATGCCTTTCACCGGTGCAAACCTCCCAAGGCTTTTCAAGTCTAACAATCTCCTCTGGGGCTGCCTGAGATGCAAACCGCATCCGGCTGCCGCCACGCCTCTCATACCAGGAAAACCCCAGTTGCAAAAGCCTTGGCCCATCCCCCGTATGCTCCTGGCGGCGGACAATTCCAGGGCAGCGGCTGATGGTCTTCTGGAAGCATTCCCGGCTGTAAGAATCCCCGGCTTCTTTCTCTCCATAGCGGAACGCCTGACGTTTCCCCTCCGGCGTCAGGTAAACCAAATCATGCCGCTCCCATTTGACCTCTTCCATCCATCAAAACTCCTATCTTGTTTTCAGCCAGGCTCCATCGTTTTTCGGCTCCTGCTGATAGCGGATCTGGGCGGCAAGCATATCGTCGATATATTTCGTGGCCGCCGGCCCCTCCAGTTTTACATAATCCTCCCGGCCCCAGGGGCCGATTCCGACTATGGTATGCTCCGCGTTCAGCTTAATGTTTTCCGGGACACGCAGAAATTTTGCCTTTAGTCTGAGAATGCTGCGGGCCATCCGGCGGACCGTCCCGGCATCCGCTGCAGTGGAGGCTAAAACCGATGGAACCCATTCCTCCTCCATCCGCTCTCTCCCGTAGCTTATCACCGTGCCGGAGGGGTTTAACAGATGCCCGCCGCATTTCTGGGGAAAGCAGTCCCCCGTCAGGAGGCCGCCTACCGATACCTGCCGGTAATGGGTCCTGCCGCAGGGCAGCAGATGAAGATCCCCTCTTAAAGGGCAGCCATCCAAAGACAGCCATCCAAATTCCTGGCAGCCGTACAAGTCATGGATCTCCATTCCCGGAAACTTCTTCGCCGTCTCCAGAAGTTCCAGATCCAGGGGCGTGCCTGCGGCGATTACTTTCAAGTTCTCTGGGATCTCACCGGAAATTCCCATTTTTACGCTGTCTTCCAGGGCGGCCTTTAAAAAGGTGCTTTCTCCAATGACTCCCTCCGGCTTTCTCCTGCACAGGGCTGCCAGCAGGCCGTCCCGGCTGGAGCGGCGCAGAAAGCTCCAGTTGATTTTATAGTTTCTAAGAGCCTGGACTCCAAACACGTTCACCAGGGGAGGGTAGGCAATTAACAGGCTTCCTCCCTCTGAAATCCCAGCCCCTTTCAATGCGCGGATACCGGCTCTGGTTCTCTCCTCCAGTTCCTCATAAACGATGCCTACAGGATTCTGGAATGCGCTGGTTCCTGTGGTGTAGGTGGTATAGGCGATATTAAGGGGCGTATGGATCTCTTCCAGGGCATGAGCCGCCGTGGGACCGGCCGCCCCTTTATCTGCCAGGGTCTTTCTCGGCATCTCCTCATACAGCGGGGCTGTGCCGCATTCCTCTACCCATGCTTCCAGCTCTTTCAGCATATCCATAGGCCGTTCTCCTATCCTATGTAACGGTCAGCTACCTGGGAAAATTCTTCCTCCATCTTTCGCAGAACCTTTCCTCTGGCCATGCGACCTTCCCGAAGCTCGCCTAAGCGTCCTCGTCCCCAGGGGCCAAGCTCCTCTTCTTTTCCCGATATTTTTTTGCGGTAGATTTCCTCAATGTGGCGGATGATGGCCTGGCGCATATCTTCCGGGCTTTCCACCAGCTCCTCTACGCCTCCCAGACGGTAGAAAAATTCCGCTCCTGCCGCAAATACCGGATTGCTCTCCGCCAGGACTTCCAGCCGCTCCACATCCAGCTTCGTAATCCGCGAGATACTGGTAAGGGGCATTACATGGATCATGGTTCCATATTTTCTGGGAAGAGCTAGGATCTGATCCGCCTGGAGCCCATGGCACAGGAAAGCGCCGCTTATGGCCCTGCCAATCACCATAGCCACAATGGGGTGTCCGCTTTTCCTCGCTTCCGCCAAAGCCAACTGGTATGCTCCTGTGGCCTTGTTCATCCCAAAGATTTCCTCTACCTTGCCGGGGCCGTTTCCAGGGGTGTCTACAAGCAGGAGAATGGGACGTTTTTTCTTTGCGGGCTTTCCTCTGTCCGCTTCCATGGTTCCATAGACAGCAAGGGCCATCTTGTAGGCTTCCTCCATCCCGATTACGCCAAAATACACCACAGGGAATCTGGGATTGACGGCCTGGGCGTCATTGGCCAGGACAGTGACGGTTTTTCCGTTAATTTTAGCGGTTCCCACCACTGCGCCAGGGCCAAAATCGGGATCCAGCTTGGTATCCCCCGCCAGGTTTTCCACCCAAGAATCCGGGTCAATGATCAAAGGAATGGCTTCCCTTCCTTTTCCGACTAAACTCTCAGCCATTATCCCACAGCCCCCTCTCTTCTCTTCGCCTTGGCAAGAAATTCCGGAAGGGGCATATCTTCATAAGCCTCCGCCTCGTCGTTGCCAAAATATTTCCACACGTCAACCGCGTCGGAAGGGTTCAGCTGGGCCGCCAGCTTTACCAGCTGAATCTGTTCCTCCACCCGCTCTTTGTTCCCAATCCGGTTGTAACTGCACAGTTGCGCATAAGGAAGGCTGATTAGGTTCATCACCGCCTTGCGGAATTCGCCCACCGTGTCTCCCACCAGCACGTTGCAGTCGCCCATTATATACTTGTGCTTTCCGCCGGTGGTCCGGTAGATCAGCGACTTATCCGCCGCGTCAAACTCGTCTTTTCCCATCTCCTGCTCAATGACCTCCGGTCCTGTAAGACCCAGCCTTCCGCGGTCGCTCATCACCACCGCATCCATAGCGGCCGCTACAAATCCCATGCCGCCAAAGCAGCCCACCTTGCTTCCAATCAGAGCGATCACCGGGATTTTCCCCTTGGTATCCATAATCTGGTCCATCACTTCCGCATGGGCTAAAAGCCCCGCGTTTGCCTCGTGAAGGCGGACTCCTCCGGTTTCAAAGGATACCAGGATCACCGGGCGGTGTTCTTCCCAATTCTGATGATATTTTTCACGGACCATAGCGTATGCCTTTTGGGCCAGGCGAAAAATTCCCACCATTTTCGCCCCGGAAACTTCGCCTACCGCGCCTCCGATAAATCTTCCCTCCTGGGAAATCACAAAAACGGGATGGCGTCCGATTCTTCCGACTCCGGTTACAATACCGTCGTCAAATTCCACCGCTTCCCCCAGTTCCGGAAGATGGGGGCTGGTCATGCGGTCTCTGGGACCTAAAAACTCCGTAAATGTCCCCTCATCTACCAAGCCAATGGCCCTCTCTCGCGCGGTAGACTCATAAAAACTCTCCTGCTCCAGTACCTCCCAATCTGTCATGACCGCTCGCCTCCTCTAGCCTCCTGCCATGCCTGCTTAAGCCGCAGGCTGACTACAAAGGGAGTCCCATTATTATCATTAATTTCCATGGCCACATCTCCGATTTTTGTCTCCTGAGAAAATCGTTCCAGGACTTTCTCCCACACCTGGTCAAATCCCTTCACTGGCGTAACCACCTTAACGGTAAACTTTCCCTTCTGCTCTTTCCGTTCCATCAAAATTTCCAGATCCCCGGAACCCACCACGCCAGTGTGAGACCAATCCTTCTGGATGGAGCATTCCGACTTTCCCTCAAATTCAAAATGCAGCTCCGTCAATGCCATATCTCCCGGCTCCTTTCTACCAATTGTGGAATTTTGCCGGCGGATGATACAATCCTCCGGACCACTTCACCAAATCCTGAATGTTCTTTGCTGCCAGCAGGCTGCGGGTGGCGCGGCTTACGTCAATTCCCAGATCCTCCGGAGTCTGGACAATCCCTTTCTCCCTGAGACGTTTGGTTTCCCTTGGGTCAGCCTTCAGCCCTACTTCGGTATAACCGGCTACCGCCCGGACAGCCGCCACCCGCTCCTCAAGGGTCTCACACTCATTTAAGTAGGCGATGCCCTCCTCCGTTACAATATGGGTCACATCATCCCCGTATACCATAACCGGCGGAATCTTTAACCCGGCATTCTCCATCAGCTTCCAGGCGTCCAGTTTCTCTACAAATCCAGGAGCCATTTTCTCCCGGAAAGTCTCCTGCAGCTGCACCACCAGTTTCTTTCCTCTGGGAAGTCCGCCGGTCATCTCAGGCAATATGGCCGTCTCCTCTCCGCACTTCAGCCACGCTTCGCTCACATGCCTGCGGCCCTTGGCGTCGCTTCCCATATTGGGGGCGCCTCCAAAACCTGATACCCGCTTTGCGGTGGCGGTGGAACTGTTGCCATAGGGGTCAATCTGAAGGGTTCCTCCGATGAACATATCGCAGGCATAAAGCCCGGCTGTCTGGGCAAAGGCCCGGTTGGAGCGCAGGGAGCCATCCCTACCGGTAAAGAAAACATCGGATCTTGCCTTTATGTACTCTTCCATTCCCAGCTCCCCGCCAAAGCAGCAGATATTTTTCACCCATCCGCTTTCAATGGCTGGTATCAGCGTAGGATGGGGATTTAAGGCAAAGGACGTGCAGATTTTTCCTTTCAGCCCCAATTCTTCCCCATAGGTTGGAAGCAACAGTTCGATAGCCGCCGTATCAAATCCCACCCCGTGGTTCAGGGTCTGAACGCCATAGCGGGCATAGATGCCTTTAATCGCCATCATCGCCCGCAAGATCTGGCACTCGGTAATCAGGGCCGGATCTCTTGTAAACAGGGGTTCCACATAAAACGGCCTAGGAGCCTCAATCACATAGTCCACCCATTCTCCCGGAATGTCTACACGCTGTACCTTGTCTACAATCCGGTTTACCTGGACAATCACAATCCCCTGTTTAAAATGGGTCGCCTCCACAATGGTAGGCGTATCCTCGGTGTTGAATCCAGTGTAAAGATTCCCCTCTCTGTCCGCCTCAATGGCAGCTACCAGAGATACCCGGGGCATTAGGTCAATAAAATACCGGCCGAACAATTCCAGATAGGTATGAATATCCCCCAGCTTAATCTTCTGCTCCATAATCATATTGGCGATTGCCCCTGCCTGGGCGCCGGAGTAAGAAAAATCCGCCTTATCGGCAATTCCCTTTTCAAACAGCTTCAAATGGGAATCCAAGGTCATAGAAGACTGAACCATATGCAGGCCGTAGATCTTTTCCTTGTCCACCCGGCAGAGCTTTTCTGCCAAAAAATCTGCTTGTTTCTGATTGTTTCCCTCCAGGTTTACACGGTCCCCCGGACGGATGACAGCCTCTAAAAGCTTTACTGTATTCTTAGCGGGAACGATTTTTCCCTCTTTCACATAGGGCTCCGCCTGCGACATCCGTTCCTCTTTATCCTTTTTCAATGTTTCCCAGCAAATTTTATTCTCGTTCTCCATCTCAATCTCCCGACTTTTTTCAATCTGCTTTAAGCAGCATTACACCAATGAAATCGTAGAAATGAACACGCCTGCCACTACCGCGCTAGTGATAACCCCGCAGATATTGGCTCCCATGGCCACCGGCAAAATCATCGCAAAGGGATTTTCCTCAGCTGCCGCTCTCTGAGCCAGCTTGGCTGTAGTAGGAACACAGGAAACTCCGGCGATTCCCACCACTGGATTAAACTGTCCCTTCTTAATCTTATAAAAAAGCCAGCCTCCTAAAAGCCCTCCAACGCCTGAAACCGTCAGCGCCACAACGCCCAGTACCAGAATCTGAAGCACAACCGGATTCAAGATGGTCGAGGCCTCGCACAGAACGCCCAACAGCAAACCCAGGAAAAAGGTGGACACATACATAATGCCATTTTCCAGCAGAGCCACATACTCATTTACTTCCGCCTCTTTAATGGCAACGCCCAGGAAAAATGACATGATTAAGGGAGCCGCCATGGGAAGCAGCAAGCAAAGTAAACCGCATACAACCAGCACAAAAACAAATTTTGTCTTAGCGGGCACCTCCGGCGGATACTCCTCAATATCAATTCCCCTGTATTTCTTCGGAACCATCAGACGGATCAGCGATGGGTATCCAGCATAGGTTAGGCTGAGATAAAGGTAAGCGATGATGGATATCGGGACAAATAATTCCGGCGCCAGCTGAAGGGATGTAAACAGCACCATAGGCCCGTCTGCACCTCCAATCGTCGCCACAGAAGCCGCCGTCTCCGGTGTCATTCCAAAGGCTAACACTCCTACTGCCAAAGCTACGAAGCTGCCCATTTCTGCAAACAGAGCAATCACCACCGAAGTCCATGGCCGCGACAGCAAAAAGTCCAGATCGCTGCGCACTCCAATTCCCAGAAATACCAGGCAGGCGATGAGCCCATTGCTGAACAGCAAGTTATAAATAGGCTGCAGAAAATTAATCTGCATAATGTTCATCAATTCACCCGGCTCCGATACCAGGGGATCTAAAAAGATCGTACCCACCGTATTTTGATCCAGGTAAAGGATTCCGCAATTTACGCAAATCATTCCAATTCCCATGGGAATCATAATCAGGGGCTCCAGCTTCCGCTCAAACCCCATATAGGCCAAAATAAATCCGGCCACAATCAACACTACTCTGGCTGCCGCCACCGACGGTTCTACGGAAGCGAAGGTCGCCAGTCCAGGGAACAGTTGTGCCAGTAAGTCCATTTATTTTCCTCCCCTCATCATCAACCTGTTAATCAGGACGATAATCGCCACTACGAAAATCGATATAATGGCCGTCAGTCCATAGGCAAAAAACACATATGCAATGATACCCATATCCATCCTCCATCCTTTTGATTATTCAATAACGGCCAGCACCTGCCCTGCCTTGATGTGATCGCCCTTCTCCACGCAAATCTCGGTCACCTCGCCAGCCACCGGCGTCAAAATGGACTGCTCCATTTTCATCGCCTCAATTTTTACAATCACATCCTTGGCGGAAACCTGATCTCCTTCCTTAACTAAAATTTCCTCTACAACGCCCGGTACTCTTGTCTTAATCTCCATATCTTATTTCCTCCATTATGATAATTTGATTTGTAACCGCTCAGGATGTCCTGAACCGTTACATTGTTGGTTATTTCCTTCATTATAATGCCGTTTATCCCGCAAGTCTTTGTGGAAGGTAAACAAAACTACAGAACCTCTTTTTGTGACGGGATCTTCTGTTCCCACAACTCCTCCAGCTTCTCCAAAAATATTGCGATTGCCAGCAGATCCGCACATCCTCCCGGACTTATATTTCTCCTTACAAAATCCATATTCATTCCGGCAAGGGCATCGATTGCCTGTCTATCAATCAGTGGATGTTCCTCCAGAAAATGCTGTGCTTGAGTCTGCACATATCGGAGGGTTTTCATGTCTGACCGCGCCAAAATATTGGTATCGTCTACCTGCGACATCAAATGCAGCAGCACCTTCAAATATGCCGCATTTCTGCTATTCTGCTCTTTTAATGCATTTTTCAAGGCGGGGATAGCAAGAAGAGACAGCGACGGAAATCCCCTAATTGCCTCCCCTCGTATTCCGCTGATTCCATACTGAATATATAATTTTTCTCCGTGTGTTTCCGGCTTTTTCCTTTTTATCGATTCGAGTTCTTTTTTTAAATCCCGGCTTACTATCCGTCCCGATAAGGCGAGCACATCTGCCGGATTTAACCGGAATTCTGTGCTCTTGTTCCTTTGAAAATATAATCCCAGGGAGGCGGAAATAATTCCCAGGGAAAAAATAGCTCCTTTGTGCGTATTTACGCCTTCTGTAGCATAGAGCATGGCCTTTTCCGCCGATTTTCCGATTTCTCTGACAACCAAAAACAGCTCCTCTTCCCTTCCCTCGAAAGAAAGGCCTGTGCGGGCCATTTCCACTATGTATGGCACAATTGCTTTTATGCTTCTTTTAAATGTCATATAATCCATGTCTTTGTGCGATCCGCTGTCTCGGCGGTCAACCAATCCCGGTTTGGGAGTTGTCCATACTTCTTCGCGCAGACCAAAGTTTGCGCTTTCCTCCACTATTTTTAAAAATTGTGCTGCTCTATCTCCCATCTTTTATCTGCTCCTACCTCTCCCTAAAATTCAACGCCTCCCTTCCCGTAAGCCAGCAAAGCTCCGGAGCGTTTTTTCGTCCAATCTCTGTCAAGACTCGAGCCGGACCGATTTCAATGAACCGTTCAACACCCAGCTCCTTCATCAGACTGATTCCCTCATACCACCGCACTGTATGGCTTACTCCCTGAATCAAATCCTCTTTTATCTGCTGACTGTTCCACACCCTCCTTCCCCTGCTGTTAGACAGGTAAGGAAGTCCTGCCTTTTTCCAGTAAATCTCCTGGCAGCTTTCCGCCAGCCTTTTTTCCACCGGCTCCATCAGGGGGCTGTGGGAGGGAACCTTTACGGATAGAAGATGAGTCCTGGCAGGATAGTCCTTATGGATATACGCGTTCAGCCTGTTTAAGGAATCTCTGTCTCCCGAAATCACGCATTGGGTCTGTCCGTTGACGGCTGCCAGAAACACAGCCCTTCCGGATTCCTGCGACGTAAAGCTTCCAAGAACCTGCTCCATCAGGCCCGATGTCATTCCCTCCACCGCCATCATCCCATACCCCTCCGGGAACAGGTGCTCCATATGCCTGCCCCGTATCTGTACCAGCCTTAGTGCCTGCTCAAAATCCAGCGCCCCGGCTTCCACCGCCGCCGAAAAACTGCCGATGGAATGGCCGGATACGATCTGGCAGTCCCAGCGCTCCCTAATCCACTCGCTCCAAATCCGTTCGCACAAAAAGATGCAGATTTGAGTATTTTCATTGGAGCGAATCCCTTCCTCTGTGTCCAGTTCACGGATATCGCAGTTTAAAATTTCCTGGGCTTCCTTTAAAATCCGTCTCATGGATTCACAATCCGGCAGCTCCCGCAGCATATGCTTATATTGAAATCCCTGTCCGGTATAGAGAAAAGCGGCCTTCATCGCTCTTCCCATTCTTTTGCCATCTGCTCCCGCACCTGAATAGACAGCGCGCGGTATACAGAAGCATTGGGCGTCTTTAAACGGTAGGCCAGTGTATTTCCATTTTCTTCTGAACGCCCGATGCCCTCCAGGATGGCGGCTTTCATCGCTTCTGCATCTTCCTTTGACGGAGCATCGTGGTTTCCCAGCTTGAGGAGCCTGCAGACCGCCCCCAGGCAGTTGAAAGAGCGGATATCGTAGGCGATTGCCGCCACATTTCCCGCCGCCTGGTCCATATCAGAAATGGACCGTTTTGTAATGCGGGCCGCTGATTGCTTAGACATCGCATGAACCGTAACTTTCTCGTCATCCAGCGCAATCATATAGCTGCCCTGCAGTCCATGGGCCAAAAACGCGCCGGAAATGGCATTTCCCACAATCACGGTAATTACCGCGTGGCCTGCCTGACGAGCGTCCGCGTAGGCGTTTACCGCTGCCCCGCAGGATAAAAAGATCCCTTCCCTCTCTTCCAAATATCCGTAAGCCTGGCTTGGCACATCCACCAAAGCAATCAGCGGACGTTTCTTTGCGGCATCCCGATCCTCCTCTATAGTTTGGCGGATTAGCCGTGCCAGCTCCCAGCCCTGCTGCAGCCCCACCTCTCCTTTGCTGGTTCTGGGGAAGGCGGTATGGGGGTCCGCTGTCACGGCCAGAATGCGGCAAAGTCTGTCTCCGACTAGGATATCCCGGCACAAAACAGAGCCAATCTGCCCCAGCTCCCTGCTGGAGCCGTCTTTCGTTAAAGCTTCAAACCAGCTTCTTCCCCTGGCCCCCACACTGCCGCAGTCTACTGGAGCATGCGAAATCGTACCTGCCAGCTGATCCACCTGTTTTCGATAGCGCTCCACCTGGATACTCCTGTGAACCGGAATCCCCAGTTCCATACACCGCTTCACAGCTTGGCAGATCTCCATCCTGCTGTCTTTTACAAGAATATCCGCCAGCCCCTGTTCTACCCTGTGGCTGCCTCCGATGGTCTGATAGGTGAATTTTTTGTCCGAAGCATTCCATTCACCCACTCCGGCCTCCTGCTCGATTACTTCAGGGCCATTTAATGTCAGACGCCCTTCTCTGGTCATGATGATGTAGCTGAATAAGCTGCAGGTCATGGACATTCCCCCAAAGCAGCCCACTTTTCCTGGAATCACTCCGATTACAGGCACATAGCGGCGTATAGAAATCAGTAAATCCTGAATCTCCGCAATGGCTAAAAGTCCATAGTTGGCTTCCTGCAGGCGAACCCCTCCCGTATCCAAAAGGATGACCGGCCAGGTTTCTATGCCCCGCTGGTTCTCTTTTAGGACCTGTTCTAAGGCTGCCGCGAATTTCGCCCCGGAGATTTCCCCGATTCCTCCTCCCTGGAATTTTCCTTCCATCGCAATTACAACTGCCGGTTTATGGCTGATGCTGCCTTTCATAACAATCATTCCATCATCATTTTCAGGGACAATTCCCTGTTTCAGCAGATGTGGGGATTTCAAATGAGAAAATGGGCCCAGCAGCTCCCTGGCGTCTGTGTCGTCTAAAATCGCATATGCCCGCTCCCTTGCCGACAATTCCGTAAAGCTTTCGTCAATTTTCATCTGTCTTTGCCTCCCCTTCCCTTTCCTCCGCAATCTCCAATACCTGCAAAAGCCGCAGCTGCACAACACCGGGCGTTGCTCCAAAATCATTAATCTCTACATGGATGCAAACCGGGTGTTCTTTAAAAAAGCGCTCCAAAATATATTTCCAGATTTCACCATTTCCCTCCAGACTGGTTGTAACCTCCACCTCAGCCCTGCCTGATTTTCCCGGCTCCATCAGAATCTCCAGATTTCCGGAGCCTACGACTCCCGCGAAAGCGGGCCCTTTTACATAATTTTGGGCATCAAAGCTATAATGCAACTGTTCCATCTTAATCTCCTTCCTACCAGGACTTAAACTGCGCCGGAGGCTGATAGAGGCCGCCGGACCATTCCACCAGCTGTTCCATATTCTGGGCAGCTAGAAGGCTTCTTTTTGCATCCGTTACCCGGATTCCCAAATCCTGAGCATAGGCTACAATTCCCTCCCGTCTTAGGGCCTCAATCTCATCCTGTTCAATTCCTCGACCAAAGGGAGTTGCCCCGGCTATGGCCTGAAGGGCCTTTTTGCGCTTTTCCCGGTCCTCCGTCAGATACAAATAAGCAATTCCTTGTTCCGTCACCACATGAGTTACCTCGTCTCCATAGATCATCACTGGAGGATTGGGCAGATTGGCCTGTTTTCCAATCTCCACCGCATCCAGCTGGTCTATAAATACAGGTGTGACTCCTGTTCCAAATGTCTCTACAATCTGAACCACCAGTTTTCTTCCCCTTACCATCACATCATCCTTGGAGGCCATATCCTTCCAGGCCTTTGTCACATGCCTGCGCCCTCCCGGATTGCTTCCCATATTAGGCGCTCCTCCAAAGCCTGACAGCCTGCCGTTTGTCACGGTAGAGGAATTACCCCACTGGTCAATCTGAAGGGTAGAACCGATGAACAGGTCAATGCCATACAAACCTGCCAGCTGAGCCAGGGTCCGGTTGGACCTTAAGGAACCATCGATTCCTGTGGCAAATAAATCCGGACGGCTCTGAATATATTGATCCATTCCCAGCTCACCTCCAAAGGCCGTGATGCTTTTGACCCATCCGCTTTCAATAGCAGGAATCAGGGTTGGGTGGGGGTTTAAAGCCCAATGGCTGCATATTTTTCCCTTTAATCCCAGCTGCTCTCCATAAGTGGGAAGCAGAAGCTCAATGGCCGCCGTATTAAATCCGATTCCATGATTCAGGGATTGCACGCCATGGCGGGCGTAAATTCCTTTTATACACATCATGGCCATAAGAATCTGAAGCTCCGTAATATTTCTCGGGTCACGGGTAAAAAGAGGTTTAATCTCATATTTCTCAGGTGCTTCCACAATAAAATCAACCCAATCCCCCGGAATATCCACCCGCTTTACTTTCTCCTTAATCTGGTTCACCTGAACAATGACAATTCCATCTTTAAAAGCTGCCGCCTCCGCCAGTGTAGGGGTTTCCTCTGTGTTTGGCCCTGTATACAGATTCCCGTCCACATCCGCTTCGTCTGCCGCAATCAGGCAGATATCCGGAATCAAGTCCACAAATAGCCTGGCATACAGCTCCAGGTATGTATGGATTGCCCCAATCTTTAAGATTCCATCCTGCAGCATTTGCGCCACCCGCATACTCTGGCTTCCGGCGTATGCAAAGTCCAGAAGCGATGCAATCCCCTTCTCAAATAAATTCAAATGCTCCGGCCGCGAAACGCTGGGAATGACCATATGCAGGTGATGAACCTGCTCCGGATCGCAGTTCTCCATTGCTTTTGATAAAAAGGAGGCCTGCTTTTGATTATCCCCCTCCAAAATTACCGTATCGCCCGGAACAATCACTCTCTGCAAAAATTCTGTTATTTTTTCCGCAGGAACTACCTTTCCTCTGCTGAATCCGCCCACACGCTCCAATCGCTTTTTCTTTTTCTCACGCCGTGATGTCCATATTGTCTCTGGCATTGCCCGCTCCATCTCCTTTTCCTTTATGATTTGATTGACATCTCCTGTACTATAAGAATATAATAGCTTTATAATTCTGTAAAATTATACTTTTCTATATATTTATATATATTTAGTTATGAATTGAGCCGCAAAATTCGAGCCAGGGGAAAAGGAGGATTCACATGGAGCTTTATCAGCTGGAACAATTCAAGGCCGCCGCAGAGCTTTCCCATATTACAAAAGCCGCGGAGCTGCTTTCTATTTCTCAGCCTGCCTTAAGCAAAAATATACGTATTCTGGAACATGAACTGGGATACCCTTTATTTGACCATGTAGGGAAACATGTACAATTAAATGAAAATGGACGTGTTCTGCTGAAATATGTAAATGAAATTTTCTGCAGCTTGGAAAACGCGAAACGGGAATTAAAAGAATTGAATGAAAATCAGGAAGTTCTCGTCTCTTTTTGTGTAAAGGCAGCTTCTAAGCTAATCCCGGAAATCCTTCAGGATTACAGCAATCTTCATCCCAAAACCCGTTTCTCCATCAGCCAGTTTGAGGGTTCTTTAAAGGAGGCGAACCGATATGATCTTATCATCAGCGCCTCCCTTAAACCTGCCCATACCCCAGACAGCTGCACCCTTTTGGAAGAGGCCCTGCTCCTGGCCCTTCCCGCCAGCCATCCTTTGGCACGGGAAAATGATGTGGAATTATCCGCCCTAAAAGACGAACCTTTTATCAGCCTGCAAAAGGGGATGGGACTTTCTGATATTATGGATTACTATTGCCAGCTGGCCGGATTTTCTCCTGTTATTGCCTTTGAGGGTGACAGCCCCTCCACTCTGCGCAATTTAATCCATTTGGGCCTTGGAGTGGCCTTTATACCGGAGCTGACCTGGCCGGATATGCAGGATCAAAAAATCCGCCTGCTTCCAATCCGAGGGCTGCAGTGCCGCCGCTACATCAATCTCTGCTGGGACAGCAGGCGGTATCTTTCCCGGGCTGTATTATCTTTTAAAGATTACCTGATTGAATATTTTAGTTCATTGAGAAAGGCCTAGTTTTTCAAAAGTCGTTAATTTTCAGTTCAAATATGTCTGGGCGGGCATAATGTCCGATCACATCATGCTCCATTTTGCAGGCAATCGGCAAACTCATGTCAAGCTCTGCGTAGATGATGGTTTCTTTATCCCAGACCGGTTCTGTCAGATAATGTCCATAGGGGTCAATAATACAGCTTCCACCTCTGCAAACAAATTCCGGAAGATGTGATATTGCATCTATTTCATGTATGTCCGAAGGGTATGATCTGCGTCTGATGATCATATCGGCGTTAATAAAGTAGCATTTGCCTTCAATCGCGATGTGCTGGATGGTGGCCTGCCACTCCGGGTTGTCATTGGTATTGGGCGAAATATAAATCGTGATACCCTTCTGATAAAGAGCCACACGAGCAAGGGGCATATAACTTTCCCAACAAATCAGACTTCCGATCGGCCCCCATGGTGTCGTTGTAACAGGGAAATATCCCTTATCCGCATCCCCCCACACAACACGTTCAGAGCCGGTCGGTTTTAATTTCCTGTGTACCTTGTACAAGCCATCCGGCTCAAAAATGACATTACTATTGTAAAGCGTTCCATTTACGGCATCTCTCTCTGAAAAGCCAAGGCTTATATATGCTCCGGTTTCCTTGGCTGCCTTTGCAAGCTGCTGAAACTCCTTTTCCCCGGCAACAACAGAGGCTTCGTAATATCGTTTCCAGTCCTTCCGCCCTTCCTCACTTCGTTTCCCGATGCAGAAGCCGAAATTCATCCCAACAGGGTATCCAGGAATAAAGAGTTCAGGAAAGACAATAATATCCGGCTTTTGTATGGCAGCCTCGGCAATACATTGAAGTGCCTTTTTAATGGATGCGTTCTTATCAAACATGACAGGTTCTGCTTGTACCAATGCGATTTTACAAATATTTTCTATGTCTTTCATAACAATCAATTTACCTTTTCTATAAATTTTGATTTGCCGCTCTACACTACTCCACGATAAATGGGACGCTATCACTCTATCGTTGGCCCAGTGTTTTTACAGCTTCAATGATGATCCCAGCATTTTCCGGCCTGCCGGGACCCGGTGAAAGAATAATACGGTCGGGGTTTAGTCCCTTAATTTCGTCAACTGTCATTTCATTGTTGCGGATGACCTTGATATTCGGCTCAGTCTCGCCAATGAGTTGACTTCCGTTAAAGTTGGCCGAATCTTCATTTACTGCACCTCCAAATTGATTAAAGAGCGGTCTCGGAAACTCAATATAGCTCGTATTTCCGCCCCTTTTTCTTGTTCTTCATTTCTGTTTCCCTCCATATTTCGGGAAACAATTTCATAAAATTTTTTAATAACTATTGACATTGCCTCTGAATTGTGCGGCGCATTTGATAACTGTCCCAGTTATCAAATGCGCCCTTGTAATTAAGAAGTATTCCACCACAACTTACTTACAAGGGAGGTTCCGCACTATGATAAAACACTGGCAATCCATGCAGGACTACAAATGTTTTTTCCTTAATTCCAAGGTCTCTTTCGATTCCTCTGAAAGGACCAGGCTTCATACTGACCTTTGGATCCCCTGGCAGAAACTACATCTTTTCGACACTGATATCGCCATGGGGGTCCTCCTGCCTTTTTATTCCTCTACTGGCAGACCCGCTAAAAACCAGCCTCAGATCCTGCGCTCTTTCATCCTCTTTTTCCTTTTGGTCTCCATGGGCCTTACGCCGCCTTCCCTCACCCTCTGGGTCTCCAGGCTCTCCCATGATCGCGTCCTCGCCGCTCTCATCGGCTGCCCTCTGGATTCCCTCCCGCCTCTCGGCTCTTATTTTGATTTTATGGACCGCCTCTGGATCCATGCCGCCACGGATCTTTATTCCCGGAAGAAACTTCTCCCCGCTTCCTGGAATTCCTCCAGGCCTGACAGGCCGAATGGGAAGCATCAGAAAGCTGTCGAAAGATCCATCAACATCACGGAAAGGATTGTCTCACGTATTTTAAATCACAAGGAGATCCTTTTTAATTTTGAAGCCAGGCTCCAGGCATTTTTTTACCATGTGGCCGTCCTTCCTTCCATCCGCTGCGGAGTCATCCCTTCTGCTCCCCTTACTGTCTCGGGCGATGGCACTGCCGTACATACTCACGCAAACTCACGGGGCAAACATACGAAAGAGCAGCGTTCTTCTCTTTCTCCGGAGGAACTATCCACCGCACCCCGATACTATTCTGACCCGGATGCCAGCTGGGGATGGGACTCTGCCCTTGATAAGTATTATTTTGGTTATACCCTGTTCCAGCTCTCCTGCTATAACAGTTCCCTCTGCACGGATGTTCCCCTCCTGCTTCGTTTTACCAGTGCAAAACGACATGACTCCGTCAGTTTCCTTACCGCTTTCCAAGAAATGGAAAAACATATGCCTGGCCTTTCGGTTAAAAATATGTGCCTGGATTCTGCCATGGACAACATGCCCACTTACCGCCTCCTAAAAGAACGCGGTATCAGCGCTTTTATCGATCTTAACACGAAATGCGGCAGGCCAAAAATAATCCCTGACACCATCCGGATCGATAAAAACGGGACGCCCCTATGTGATGCCGGTCTCCCTATGGTTCCGAATGGGCAGGACAGGCGCACTGGCTATCTTATGTGGCGCTGTCCTTTTGGCAAAGACCATGGATCCAAGTGTTCCCGGATCTGTTCCAATGCGAAATATGGCCGTGTCATAAAAACCAGACCGGAATGGGATATTCGTTTATATACGGATGTTCCCCGCGGTACAGAGGCCTACAAGAGAATCTACAGACAACGTACAGCAACCGAAAGAATCAACAACCGCATCCTGAATGATTACAGGCTGCACCACATGATGATACACCGTAAAGACCATTATTCTTTTTATGCCACAATGATCGGCATCTGCATCCATCTGGATGCCCGGTTCAAACAACAGACAGCGGTTTGATGACCGCTTACTTCATAAGACCTTTCTTGGATCTCCTGGCCCTTGGAGGTCTTAAAGTTATGCCCGTATCAACCGGTAGTTCTTCGCTATACATTCTGAAGTCTTTCCTGATTGCTCAAGCATCCCCCTTTTCTGACTCAGTCTCAAATTTTCTCAATTGTTTATTGAGTTTCCGAGACTACTCCTGCTGCATTCTGGCAGGCTGATAAAGAAAGCCCTAATACTGCTGCCATTAAAAATACGGTTAATCGCTTCACACAAATTTCTCCTTCCTTTGATAACTTTTCTGAAAATTCCTTTTCTCCCGATGTACTACCAAATATTTGTTACAGTTACATTATAATTCCTGAATGTTTTTATGTCTAATACCCATTACATGTGTATTACATATGCCTTAAAAGCATTGGTTTACTCATCAAAAAAGCCATCCTGGAATATCCTCCAGGATGGCTAAATATTTCAAATTTTTTATTCTTCTTTCAATGGTAAGTCAAATGACAACCTCGAATAATGAATGACACACAATCAGCAGTGCGTGAGCAATCAGAAAATCCAAACCGCCTGTCTCTTTGGCCGCGATAAACGGTCTAAGGAACAGGCGGTTTTCTTTACCTTGAATGGGCGGATAGACGGGGCTATTTACTGTCAGGATAAAGGTCGATTTTTGGCGTTTTCTTTCGCTGTAAGCGGCTTTTGAAGGGCTTGCCATATTCCGATATTCCCGCATAGAGGAACGCCGCTCAGAGCGCAAATCAGGTGTTTCTCCGTCCCTCCACATGGGGAATATCCACACATGGAAAATCCAGATGTGGCGAATCCACACGTGGAAAAACCACACGGGGAAAATCCCGCACAATAAAATACTAAATAAAGAAATATCAAAGAATCAAGTAACAATCTAATTAAATATCAATCTATCAATCTTGATGGGCAGCATGATTTGGAAAAATAAACCGTCTGCCACTGCGTTGATCTAATCGGCTTATGGGGCTGACGGCTTTTTGCTTTGCAGCAGGGGTAGATAGGATAATTTACTGTCAGGATAAAGGGCGATTTTGGGGGATTTCTTCCGCTATAAGCGACTTTTGGACGACTTGCCATATCCCGGTATTCCTACCCCGTCAAACGGCGCTCAGAGGCTAAATAATTTGCTTTCCGACTGATCCGTATGGGCAATATCCGCGCAGGGGAAATCCGTAAACGGAAAGCCCGCATACGGATAATCCGTTCACGGGAAAACCGTACACGGAAAATCCCGCACAATTAAATACTAAATAAAAGAGATACCAAAGAATCAAATAACAATCTAATTAAATATCAATCTATCAATCACGAAAGAAAACTCGTTATGTAAGATTATGGAGAGCTGTACTTCTGCCTTTTTGCTAAAAAGCCATATTCTATGCCGTCAATCAGAACGGAAATATGCCTGATGGTGTACCATGACATCGTCTAGAATGCCTGAGTCATCAAAACCAAGTCTCCAAGACGCCGGATCATAAGGATTATCAATTTCGTATTTCAAGCTATATCCACCGTAGGTTGCCTCAAAGCTATCGTTTGGTTGACCATACAGCTTTAATACATCTTCTCTGGTTGACCATCCCAGCATCAACCCACAGGGAATGCGTAGTTCCGTACCGGAAAAGTCGTAGTTACCATATATTACATGAATACCTCCCACCGTGCTCTCGGCGACGGATATCGTGCTTTCAGTGGTGTTGAAGACACAGATACTAACAACCTGTTCGCGGTCATTAGTCAACGAGATCCATTCCCATTCATAGGACGCATTTGGGCCAACCGCGCCAGCCAGAGAAAGCCCGGCATCCTCCTCGGAAATCACCCACCCGTCGTCAAGGAAAGCCGCAAGGGGAACCGGTAATGTATAAACCGTATCATTGATCTGGATAGAAAAACTTTCCCAATCATTCGGGAGTTCAGGGGATGGCGGGTACAATTCTGCCCCTGCCGTGTCGAGTTCTGTCATAAATTCGAGCGTCATCAAGGTGGAGGTGTGCGGCAGGTAGGTGACTTTCGCAAACAGATTGTAGTCGTTCTCGCTCCACAGCCCACGCCCGTCCTCGAAGCTCTTTTCACTGATATCAAACGAATGGCGTTCACCGGTCATATCTACGCCGCGCAAATAATAGGAATCTGAACCATAGTCCCCGATTCCCCTCTCATAATCAAATTCCAGCCGTTCCAAATATGCGGCTTCCGGGTGCTCGAGATAGGGTATATCCAAGATTAGAGGGCGGACAAGGAAAAAAGCAGCACCCACACACACAATGATTACAACCGTTCTTCCAATTATTTGCTTGAACGATTTATTTGGCTGAGCCAGTTTTACCATAGAAACGAGGGCTATAATCACGGCCAATAGTCCCAAAACGCCATTGACAATTACAGTTTGTATGTATCCTGTAATTCCGATGGCAAGAGCATCGGAACTCGCAAACCAATCCAATACTGCAAAGGCAGTAATAGGTAAGAAAATAAGGATTACAAGCGACAAAACAAATAGTTTTATCCCTTTTTTCTCTGATTTGCAGTTGTGCTTTTCTTGATTAATTCTATCATCGTCCATAGTGTATGCCTTTCATCACAGATAGGAACATGATTCGTTGAGGTACAATACTTTAGCCGTTTGTATCCATTCGGGGCAAGGCCAATACATCACCAGTCTCTGGATTTAAGTAAAGTGTAACCCACTGGCCAATTTCATAACGCTTGCCATGGATAATGGGCAGGGTGACTTCTTTTTCCTCGCCATTGACTCTGACAACACAAAAGGCGTGAACATCACCCTCGCTGTCTTTGCGGAATCCATGAACCTGAGCGGTGATAGGCCGTAGCTCTCCCAACTCGATTTTACGGCGGGAGCGATGAGTGCCGACAAAACGCCGGATCAAGAATATAACGAGATACAGCACCGCGCAAAACAAACACAATGACATTTCGGAAAGGGAAAATCCCTGTGGCAAATGTGAACACGCCAAACTAATCAATACTGGCAGAGTAACAATCATAACCAAAAACAACCAAGTTACCATACGAGCGTGTCTGTATTCCCGTTTCTCAGCCGCACTCATGACGAGCCGGAAATCCTCCTTCTTCGGATGATAGCGCAGCTGAAGAATATCACCCACTTTGGGAAGATCGTATATACGGGGGAATATCCAGCTTCGATACCAGTCTATACCCTGCCATTGAAAAACAAGATCCAGTTTGTACTTTCGCGGCTCTAAAACGCCATCGCTATCCTTTTTGTCAATTGCCTCAATATGCAGGACACGGGCTGTTATCGGCTTCCACTTTCGTCGTTCCAGCCACTTTATGACGCGTCCCAGCAGGAAGAAAACGATAATCAGGATAAAAGGCAGAAGCGTCGGGAATATGATACTCCAAAATGCCGTCGAATTGTCCACGAGCCACTCCTCCTTTCGGCTATGATAACTTCTCGGAATCTTCAGCCTTGATTTTATAAGGCCTTCAGACCCCTATCTCAAAAAAATCACCCACTTTTTTGCAAAAAACGCTTGACAAATCGCTCAAAATTTGCGGCGAAGC
>PPYE01357391.1_pt1 | contig 23747 bp, 19 predicted proteins | sample 1559881 | NCBI WGS metagenome assembly PPYE01 (sample SAMN08240022, study PRJNA423297) | Human gut metagenome, whole genome shotgun sequencing project. | reverse complement strand
TTGCGTCCGCTCATTCCACTTAGCGTAGCGCTGCTACGCTGCGTTTCATTCGCGTTAGCCAGCGCGAAAAATTCGCTTCTCATCTTGGCGCATTCTCATTTGGAAATAGTATTACTTCTTGTTTCCCCCGAACAGCCCCGTGATTCCGCCCAGAATCCCGCGCGTCACCTGCCGCGTCACTTCGCGGGTTGCGGTGTTAATCGCCGTATTCTGCACGCGCCCCAGCAGTGAGTCGTTCTTCCGGGCGCGCGCGGCACGTTCTTCGCGCAGTTCATCCGCGTGCTTCCGGCGTTCTTCCGCCTGACGATCCTTCTCGGCTTTTTCAGCCGCTTTGCGCTGCTTTTCCGCCTCGCGCTCCTGCGCCTTCGTCGTTGTCGGCGCTGCTGCGGGCTGCGCCTGAGCCGGGACGTAATTGCCCGTCGCGGGGTCAAGCTGCATCGGCATCATCTTCTGCACATACTGCCCGCTTGCCGGGTCGTAGACCATCACCAGCATGTTTTGCACCTGCGGCTGCTGCACAGTCAGAACCGGGACAGGCTGCGCCTGACCTACCGGCTGCTGCTCCTGCTGATTCTGCCACGCCGGACGTGCGGGTTCGTCCGCCGCCATCCACGCGGGACGCGGCGTGCTGCCCTGTGCGGCAGGCTGCGCCTGAGCCATCGGCTGTGCCTGAGCCATCGGCTGTGCAGCCTCGCGCTGCACATAATGCCCTGTCTGCGGGTCGAACACAAGGAACGCATCGGGGCGGCTGACCGTCGGCGCAGCGGTCGAAATCTGCGGCGCGGCGGCTTCCGGCGCGGGCATCTGCTCCTTCTGGAACGCGCTTGCCAGCATTTCGTAGGCGGAAACGCGGTCAACCGGCGTGTCGTAAACGCCGCGGAAGGGGCTGGATTCGATGCACTCCTGCCGCACATCGCCGTCAATGGCGTTCATGGCGCTCTGCGGGGGAAGGATGGTCGCGCGCTCGACGACGCTCAGTGCACCGTCCGCATCGAGGAAGGAAACCAGTGCTTCGCCTGTTTTGAGCGTGGTGATGGCTTCCGCCGTATCGAACGCGGGATTCGTGCGGAAGGTCATCGCGGCGGTGCGGACGGCCTTCTGGTCAAGCGGCGTGTAGGCGCGCAGGGCGTGCTGGACGCGGTTGCCAAGCTGCCCCAGAATGCTCATGGGAATGTCGCAGGGGTTCTGGGTGACGAAATACACGCCGACGCCCTTGGAGCGAATCAGCCGGACGACCTGCTCCAGCGTTTCCAGCAGCGCCTTGGGGCAGTCGTCGAAGAGCAGGTGCGCCTCGTCGAAGAAGAACACCATGCGCGGCTTGTCCAAATCGCCGCATTCGGGCAGCAGCTCGTACAGCTCCGACAGCATCCACAGCAGGAAGGTCGAGTACAGCCGGGGCTTGCGGTAGAGCACGTCCGCCGCGAGGATGTTGATAACGCCGCGCCCGCTTTCATCAAGCTGCATCCAGTCGGCGATGTTCAGCGCGGGTTCGCCGAAGAACGCATTGCCGCCCTCGTCCTCCAGCATGGCGACGGCGCGCTGAATCGCACCGACAGACGCCATGGACACGTTGCCGTAATCGAGCGTGTACTCCTTGGCGTGCTCACCGACGTAGGCAAGCATGGCCTTCAAGTCCTTGAGGTCGAGCAGGAGCATGTTCTCGTCATCCGCGACACGGAAGAGGATGCTCAGCACGCCTGCCTGCGTGTCGTTGAGGTTCATCAGCCGCGCGAGCAGCGTCGGCCCCATTTCGCTCACGGTCGTGCGGACGGGATGCCCCTCTTTGCCGAACACGTCCCAGAACACGGTCGGGAACGTGCGGTACTCGAACGTCGGCACGCCGCACTGCGTCAGACGATTGGCGATATTGTCGCTGTGTGTACCGGGCTGCACCATCCCGGCGAGATCGCCCTTGATATCCGCGAGGAACACGGGCACGCCCATGTCCGAAAATCCCTCTGCCAGCACCTTGAGGGAGACGGTTTTGCCCGTACCGGTCGCCCCGGCAATGAGACCATGGCGGTTTGCCATCTGCGGCAGCAGGCAGACGGGGTGTTCCCCCGTTCCAAGCCAGATTTTGCCTTCGTAGAGCATGTGTGTTGTGTTCTCCTTTTTCCTTTTATAGTGGTACTATTGGTACTTCGATGATTGTCTTTATCGCGGCAGGGGTTTTGCCTCTGCGGAGGCGACCAGAGGGCTTTGCGGTCGCCCTCCGGACTCCTTCGCACGCACACCCATGTTACTTGGATTTTATCGAAAATGCGATTAGTGGGTGTGCCGTTACTCCTTCTTCTCATCCATCTCCGCTGTGCGTTCCGAAATAATATACCGCGGACGCTGCTTGACTTCCAAGTAGATTTTGCCGATATATTCCCCGATGATACCGAGAAACAGGCACTGCATCCCGCCAACGAAGCATACCAGACAAGCCAGCGACGCCCAGCCAGCCACCGAATGCCCGGCAATCGCGGCAATCACCGCCCAGATAATGCCGATAAATGACAGAATCGTGATAAACAGCCCGGCGAAGAACACCATGCGAATCGGTTTGACCGATAGGCTTGTGATGCCGTCGAACGCCAGCCCCAGCATCTTCTTCAGCGGATAGTGGCTTTCGCCCGCAATGCGCTCGTGACGCTCATAAGAGACGCTGGTGGACTTGAACCCGACCAGCGGAACCATCCCGCGCAGATACAGGTTTACTTCACGGAATTTCGCCAATTCCTGCAGGGCACGGCTGGAAATCAGGCGATAATCCGCGTGATTAAACACAACCTCTGCGCCCATTGCGCTGAGCAGCTTGTAGAAGCCTTCCGCCGTGAAGCGCTTGAAGAACGTGTCGGTATCACGCTTGGAGCGCACGCCGTACACGATTTCGCAGCCGTCAAGGTACGCATCCACCATCGCGTCCATGGCGTTGATATCGTCCTGCCCGTCGCAGTCGATGCTGATGGTGATATCGCAGCGGTCTTTCGCCTCCATCAGCCCTGCCCAGACAGCCCTTTGGTGCCCACGGTTGCGGCTCTGCGCGATGCCTTGGAAGCAGGGGTCTTTCGCGGACAGCGCCGTGATAATCTCCCACGTCTTGTCCTTGCTGCCGTCGTTGACGAACAGAATGCGGCTCTCGTCGCTGATTTTCCCCGCGTCTGCGAGCTGACGCACCTTGTCGCGGAACATGCCGCTGGTAATCGGCAGTACGCTTTCTTCGTTGTAGCAGGGAATCACAATATACAATACAGGCTTGTGTGCCACGCAGAAACACCTCCAGTATGGTTGATTATGCCTTATTATAGCACATTTTCGCCTGCTTGAACAGGTTCTTTTTGCAACAGTTTCGACGCAATTATTGTTCACAAAATATTTACAAACACTTCCGACATTCGTTACAAAGTCGTGCTATGATACGGAAAGTACTCCAAGAGGGGTGCGGCTATCAAAGGAAGTGTGCTTATGAATCAGGCGGCAATTGGTCAGTATATCGCAGGCAAGCGCACTGCGCAAGGCATGACGCAGGAGCAGCTGGCGCAGAAAATTGGCGTATCGCAGAAATCCTTGATGCGCTGGGAAACGGGCAAACGTCTGCCCGATGCTGATGTGGTGGAAGCGCTCTGCGCGGCGCTGGGGATCACCCTGCCGGAACTGCTCAACGGCAAGGATTCGCCGCAGAAGGAAGAAATGCAGCTGACGCACGACGCGCAGATGCTTGACCTGCTGCGCCGGATGCAGCGCACAGTCTATGAGCAGCATATTCTCTACGGCGTTCTGCTGATTCTGCTGGGCATCGCGAGCAACGCATTGTCTGCGCTGGTCGGCGGCAGCCATGTCAAGGAATTCTTTTCGGGTGTGCTGATGGGGATGTCCGTTGCGGAAATGCTGGCGGGGGTCGTCATCGTTGCCATCCATGTGATTCACGGAAAATGCGAGGAGTAATTAGCAATTAGAGAAATCATTGCGCATTGAAGAAGCGGTCGCGTGACCGCTTTTTTCGTTTTGGGAAATCGCAGAAACATGCCTTTTTTCCTTGACCCCTTCGGCATTCCGATGTATAATAAACAATGGTGTATTAGCGCATTGAGCAGAAAGGGGTGAGTGTCCTGTACGCACAGGTAATTGTGGACATTGTGCATGAGAATGTTGCGCACACGTTTACCTACCGCATTCCGGACGGCATGACGCTCACCGCCGGACAGCGCGTGGAAGTTCCGTTCGGGCGGATGCGCAAGGAGGGGGTCGTCCTCTCCCTGACGCAGGAGACGGACGTGCCGCCGGAAAAGCTCCGCGACATCCTCCGCCCGCTGGAGGATTATGCCGCTATCTGCCCCACGCTGCTGACGCTCGCCCAGCAGATGGCGGACGACGTGCATTGCCCACTGGCGGAAACGCTGCGGCTGATGCTGCCCGCCCAAATGCGCGGTGGACGCATTCAGGTGAAAACGCAGACGGTCGCGCAGGCCGCGAAGCCACGCGAAATGCTGGAAGCGGCGGCACTGGCGGAGAAACGCTCGCCGAAACGGCGTCTGTTGCTGACGGTCTTATCCGACGGGCGGACGCACCCGGTGGAGGAATTGAAGCTGCTCGTCCGCGAACCGCTGCAAGCGCTGCGCCAGATAGAAGCAGCCGGACTAATTGCCCTGCGGGAAGAAGAAGTGCTGCGCCGACCGGGCGGCAATACGCCGGACACCGCCGTCCCTGACCCGCCCCTCACGCCGGGGCAGGAGGAAGCGCTGTCTGTCATGCTGCCGGATTTGCGCAGTGGACAGGGGAAATACCTGCTCCACGGCGTGACGGGCAGCGGCAAAACCGAGGTGTTCATCCGCCTCGTGCGCCAGACGCTCGTGCAGGGGAAATCCGCCATGATTCTCGTGCCGGAAATCGCCCTCACGCCGCAAATGGTCATGTGGTTTCGGGCGCGGTTCGGGGCGGTTGCGGCGGTGCTGCACTCGCGGCTCAGCGCGGGCGAGCGCTTTGATGAGTGGCGGCGCATCCGGCGCGGCGACGCGCGGGTCGTCATCGGCGCACGGTCAGCGGTGTTCGCGCCGTGCGGAAATTTGGGGCTGATTGTCGTGGATGAGGAGCACGAATCGACGTACATCTCCGACCGTCATCCGCGATATGACGCGCGCGAAGTTGCCATCCGCCGATGCGAAAATGAGCACGCGACGCTTCTGCTCGCCTCCGCCACGCCCAGCATCCTGTCCTTCGCCAGGGCACGGCGCGGGGATTATGTGCTGCTTGAAATGCCCTCCCGCGTCGGCAACCGCCCGATGCCGCAGGTCACGCTGGTAGACATGCGCAAGGAGATGGAGAACGGCAACCGAAGCGTATTTTCCGGGCAATTGGTCGCGGCACTCAAGAACTGCGTCGCGCGCGGCGAACAGGCCATGCTGCTGATGAATCGGCGCGGGTACAACAGCTTCGTCAGCTGCCGAAGCTGCGGTTATGTCGTCAAATGCCCGAACTGCGATGTCGCCATGACCTACCACGTCGTGGGCAGCGGGCAGACCGAGGCGAAACTCCACTGTCACTACTGCGGATTCGCCGCGCTGCCGCCGAACACCTGCCCGAAATGCGGCAGCAAGTATATACGTTATTTCGGCGCGGGGACGCAGAAAATCGAGGAAGAATTGAAGAAGCTCTTCCCGCAGGAAAGCGTCATCCGCATGGATATTGACACGACCTCCGGCAAGGATGGTCACGCAAAGCTGCTCGATGAGTTCCGCTCCGGGCGCGCAAAGCTGCTCGTCGGCACGCAGATGATTGCCAAGGGGCTGGATTTCCCGAAGGTGACGCTGGTGGGCGTGATTGCGGCGGATATGACGCTGAATTTGCCCGACTACCGCGCGCGGGAGCGGACATTCCAGCTGCTGACGCAGGTCGCCGGGCGCGCTGGACGCGGTACACTGCCGGGGCAGGTCATCATCCAGACGTACAAGCCGGAGGATGAGGTGATTCAGACCGCTGCCGCGCAGGACTACCGCGCGTTCTTTGAGCTGGAGTTCGATCGCCGGCGGACGGGGTTGTATCCGCCGTTCACGATTCTGGCGCGGCTGCTGGTGGAGAGCAATTCGCCGCAGAAGGCGCGAGAGGTCGCGACAATGCTTCATGCGCGGTGCGAGGAGCTGCTTAACGCGCATCCGCTGTGGAAGAAGCGGGCGCTGATGGTGCGGCTTGACCAGCCGAGCATCACGGTTTTGCGCGGAAAAACGCGCTGGCATGTGCTGATGAAGCTGCTGGTGCATCCGGAGACGGAGCAGTTCGCCGCGGCATTGAGCGAACTGGCGCGGGAGAAGCAGGAGGGCGCGGAGGTGTACTTTGAGTACAACCCCACGACCATGATGTAAATGTGGTTTTATTTCCCTGAAATCGCGTGAATTGTGTGGGTATCCTGTGGATAAACACGCGGAAGAAGGTAAGAAGAAGTCACCAACTCAATCGCGAAAAGGGTGTCGAGAGGGTCGAAGACCCTTCGCGGAGTCCAGAGGCAGAGCCTCTGGTGGGGTTTAAGGGGCGAAGCCCCTTGGTTCCCCTTTTATAGGAAGGAGTATTGTAACTTATGGCGATTCGGAAGATTGTGAAGATTGGCGATGATTGCTTGCGGCAGGAGTGTCGGAAGCAGGAGAAGTTTGATTTGCGGCTGAAAATCCTGCTGAAGGATATGGCGGACACGATGTATAAGGCGGAGGGCGTCGGGCTGGCGGCGCCGCAGGTCGGGGTGCTGCGCCGCGTGGTCGTGATTGATGTGGGCGATCAGGGGGACGGGCTGCTGGAACTCATCAACCCTGTCATCACCATGCGCGAGGGCGAGCAGTGCGGGCGCGAAGGCTGCCTGTCGCTGCCGGGACGTCAGGCGGTCGTTACCCGCCCGCGTAAAGTCACCGTGCAGTACCAGAACCGCGACGGCGTGCATTGCGAAAAGACGGTCGAAGGGCTGTTCGCACGCGCGGTCTGCCACGAGCTGGATCACCTGGACGGCAAGCTGTACATCGACGTGATGGATCGCGAGCTGACGCCGGAGGAAATCGAAGGGCATATCCCGGAGGACGACAACCAGTGAGAATCGTGTTTATGGGTACGCCGGATTTTGCCGTGCCGTCCCTCAAAGCCTTGGTGGAGGGCGGATATTCGGTCGTCGGCGTGGTCACGCAGCCTGACCGCCCCAAGGGGCGCGGCAAGAAGCTCGCCATGTCTCCCGTCAAGGAGTACGCCATCCAACAGGACATCCCTGTCCTCCAGCCGGAGCGCATCAGCCGGGATGGGTATGAGGATCTGCTGAATCTCCACCCCGATTTGTGCGTCACGGCGGCGTTCGGGCAGATTCTCTCGCAGAAAATCCTCGATATTCCGCCGCTGGGGACGATTAACGTCCATGCGTCGCTCCTGCCCAAGCACCGCGGCTCTGCGCCGATTGCGTGGGCAATGGTGCAGGGCGACAAGACCACCGGTGTGACCACCATGATGACCGCGCGCGGCATCGACAACGGCGATATGCTCCTCAAAGCTGAAACGCCGATTGACCCCGCCGAAACGTGCGGCGAACTGACGGCGCGCCTGAGCGAAATCGGCGCGAAGCTGCTGATTGAGACGCTTAAAGCCCTCGAAAATGGGACGCTTGAGCGCATTCCGCAGGACGAAAGCCAAATGACCTACGACCCCAAGCTCGAAAAGGACATGGGCGTTATCGACTGGACGCAGGACGCGGCGGACATTGTGCATCGGATTCACGGCCTGAACCCGTGGCCCGGCTGCACAAGCGCTGCCCCCGGCGGAACGTGGAAGCTGCTGCGCGCCGAAGTTGCGGACATGAGCGGTCAGCCCGGCGAAGTCCTTGCGGCGGATGGCAAGGAAGGGCTGATTGTCGCGGCGGGGAAGAACGCTGTGCGCGTCCGCCAGCTGCAAGTGCCCGGCGGGAAGCCGATGGATGCACGGGATTATCTGCGCGGTCACGCAATGGCCGCTGGAACAATGTTGAAAGAGGATACGGAAAATGAGTGACGAGAATCGACAGGGCAGCGGCAACTTCCGCGCAAACAACGGCGGACAGAAGCGTCCCGCGGGTGGCAATCGCATGAGCGGAAACCGTACTGGCGGCAAAAATTTCGGCGGCAAGAAGCCGTTCAGCGGAGAGAAACGCTCCTTCGGTGGCAGCAAGCCTGCGTTTGGCGGCGAGAAACGCTCTTTTGGTGGGGATAAGCCTGCGTATAACGGGGAAAAACGCTCCTTTGGTGGAGACAAACCGGCATATAACGGTGAGAAGCGTTCCTTTGGTGGCGATAAGCCCGCGTACAATGGCGAAAAGCGCGCCTTCGGTGGGGATAAGCCCGCGTATAATGGCGAAAAGCGTGCCTTCCGTGGGGACAAGCACAATGATGGCGACAAACGCCCGGCAAAATCGGGCTTTGGTGGGGAAAAATGCCCATATGGGGACAAAAAGCCGTTCTTCGGTGGGAAAACGGGATTCCGTTCCGCCGAAAAACGCCCCTATAGTGGCAACAATGGGGAACGCCGTCCCTATCCGCCGCGTCCGGCTGCCCCGAAGGTGGAGGGCAGCGACGGTCTGCCCGCGCGCCGTCTCGCGCTCGAAGTCATCCGCGCGGTGACGGAGAACGACGCGTATGCCTCCCTCGTGCTGGACGAGAAGCTGAACAAGTGCACGCTGCCGCTGGTTGACCGCCGTCTGGCGGCACGGCTGGTGTACGACACGCTGGAGCACCTGCTGACGCTCGACTACGCGCTCAATTCGCTGATGGCGAAGCCCGACACGGACATCAAGCTGCGCAACGTGCTGCGGCTGGGGGCGTGCCAGATTCTGCTGGAAGACCGCATCCCGGAAAGCGCAGCGTGCAACACGTCGGTCGCGCTGTGCAAGGAGCTTGGCATGGAGGGACTGGCAGGCGTGTGCAACGGCATCCTGCGCAACCTCGTGCGGCAGAAGGACGAAATCAAGTATCCGGACATGGAAACGGAGCCCGTCAAGGCGCTGTCCATTCGGTACAGCGTGCCGGAATGGCTCGTGGAGCGCTTGATGGCTGACTGGGGCGAGGACGCGGAGAAGCTCATGGGCTTCCATCAGCCGAACGCGGCCATCACCATCCGCCCGAACCTGATGAAGATGGACGAAGCCGCTTTTGAGCAGTTCCTCGGCAGCAAGGTCTGGGAAAAGGAAAAGGGGATGCTGCCCTTCTCGTGGCGCATCCGCAACATGGCGGAAATCGCGCATGACGCGGGCTTCGTCGGCGGCAAGTTCTCCATCCAGAGCGAAAGCAGCATGATGGTCTGCCTCGCCGCTGCGCCGAAGAACGGAATGCAGATTCTGGATGCGTGCGCCGCGCCGGGCGGCAAGAGCTGCCTGATGGCGGAAATGATGCAGGGCACGGGGCGCGTGCAGGCGTGGGAGCTGCATCCGCACCGGGCGGATTTGATTGCCGCGCAGGTGCAGCGTCTGGGGCTTGAAAACGTGCGCCCGATGACGCGCGACGCCCTCAAGCACCGCGAAGAGCTGGACGGCACGATGGACATTGTGCTGCTGGATGCGCCGTGTTCGGGGCTTGGCGTGATGAGCGAAAAGCCGGACGTGAAATACCGCGTGACGGCACAGAGCGTCGATGAGCTGGTGCAGCTGCAAAGCAATCTGCTGGACGCGGTCTGCCCGTATGTGAAGAAGGGCGGCACGCTGGTATACTCCACCTGCTCGGTGCTGAAGGACGAAAACGTGCGTCAGGCGGAGAAGTTCCTCGCGCGTCACCCGGAATTTGAGCTGCTGCCGCTGCCGGAGACGATTCCGGCTTCCGTGCGCCAGTATGAAACGACCGGCTTGCAGCTCCTGCCGCAGCGCGACGGCATCGAGGGCTTCTATATGTGCCGGATGCGGAGGAAAAAGGCATGACCGAACTGACAGGCATGACGCCGCAGGAGCTGTCCGACTGGTGCAAGGCGCAGGGAATGCCCGCTTTTCGCGGCAAGCAGATTTTCCGCTGGATTCATCAGGGCGCGGATTTTGACGCGATGACGAATCTGCCGGCGGCAATGCGCGCGCAGCTGAAGGAAATCGCTGTGGCGCAGCCGGTCAGCATCATCGACGAGCGGAAGAGCCAGATGGACGATACGGTGAAATTCCTCTTTGGTTTGAAGGACGGCAACTGCGTCGAGGGTGTGCTGATGCACTACCACCACGGCTATACGCTGTGCATCTCGACGCAGGTCGGCTGCCGCATGGGGTGCAAGTTCTGCGCCAGCACGCTGGAAGGGTGCGTCCGCTCGCTGACGGCGGGGGAGATGCTCGGCGAAGTGCTGGCGGTGAACCGGTATCTGGACGGCAAAGACCGCGTCCACAACATCGTGCTGATGGGCAGCGGCGAACCGCTGGACAACTACGACAACGTCTGCCGATTCCTGCGCCTGCTGCGCGAGGAGGACGGCGTGAATATCGGCTTGCGCAATGTGAGCCTCTCCACCTGCGGGCTGGTGCCGAAGATGTACCAGTTCGCGGAGGAAAACCTGCCGGTGACGCTGTCGGTGTCGCTCCATGCGCCGAACGACGAGATTCGCCGCCAAACCATGCCCGTCGCCAACGCCTACCCGATGGACGAGCTGCTTGCCGCTTGCCGGAATTACATCGACAAGACCGGGCGGCGCGTCATTTTCGAGTACGCACTGGTGGGCGGCGTAAACTGCGAGGAAAAGCACGCGATTGAACTGGCGAGCCGGCTGCGCGGAATGCAGTGCCATGTCAACCTGATTCCGCTCAACGCCGTGGAAGAGCGCCACTTGAAGGGCGTGAACGAACAGACCGTGCAGCGCTTCCTGCACAAGCTGGAGGAACTGCACATTTCCGCGACCCGCCGCCGCGAAATGGGCGACGACATTGAGGGCGCGTGCGGCCAGCTGCGCCGCAAGACACTTACTACTCTACACGACCCGCAGGGAGAAGAAGCATGAGCCGCAAAATCCGTTTCAGCAAGGAGAGCCAGAGCTCGCTGAATGATTTCTTCGTTCACCGCAGTCCGGAACAGCCGAAATCCAAAGCGGAAGAGAATCTGCCCGCCGGGATTCTCAGCGCCTTCCGCACGGACGTGGGCAAAGTGCGCGCAAACAATCAGGATGCGCCTATTGTGTCGGAGAAGCTGCGCCTGTACGGGGTGGCGGACGGCATGGGCGGCCACAAGGGCGGCGAAGTAGCGTCCACCAGTGCGCGCGACGACCTGCTGCGGGAACTGGAAGGGAAAACGCCCTCGGTCGCGGCGCTCTCCGGCGCGATTGAGGAGGTCAACCGCCAAATCTACCATCAGCAGGAGCATGACGACGCACTGACCGGCATGGGGACGACGCTCTCCGTCCTCTGGATGAGCGACAATTTCGTATACATCGGTCATGTAGGGGACAGCCGTGTGTATCTGCTGCGCGACGGCGAGTTCAAGCAGATGACGCTTGACCACTCTCTGGTGGAGCAGCTGGTGCGCGAAGGCGTGCTGACGGAGGAAGAGGCGCAGAATCACCCGATGCGCAACATCATCACCCGCGCGATTGGCACGGATGAATCGGTGGAGGTGGACGTGGTGGTGGAGGAGCGCCGCAAGGGAGACCTGTGGCTTGCCTGCTCCGATGGTCTGCACGGCTTGGTGGATGACCGCCAAATGCGCGATGCGCTGCGCCAGTATGCGCCGGAAAAGGCGGCGGATGTGCTGCTCAAAGCCGCACTGGATGCGGGCGGACGCGACAACGTGACGCTCGTCATCGTGCATGACGGGGAGGAACCGGCATGAATGCGTTGATTCAGCCTGGCCGCATCCTCGCCGGCCGCTACCGCATTGATCAGCAGATCGGCGTGGGCGGCATGGCGGTGGTTTACCGCGCGACCGACCTCAATACACAGCATTTCGTCGCCGTCAAAGTTCTTAAACCGGAGTACAATCAGGATGCGGAGTATGTCGCGCGCTTTCAGCGGGAGGCGGAAGCCGCGTCGAAAATGACGCACCACAACATCGTCAACCTGCTGGATGTCGGCATGGATTCCAGCGGCAACCGCTACCTCATCATGGAGTACGTCGAGGGGCAGACGCTCAAGGACGTCATCCGCGAAAAAGGGCGGCTGAGCGAAACATCGGCAGTGCAGATTACCATCCGCATTCTCTCTGCGCTCCAGCACGCACATTCCAACGGCATCATCCACCGTGACATTAAGCCGCAGAATATCCTCATGCAGTCCGACGGCCATGTGAAGGTGGCGGATTTCGGCATCGCGCGCATGGCAAACAAGAATACGCTTGCTAAGGGCGATTCCGTCATGGGGTCGGTGCACTACTTCAGCCCCGAACAGGCATCGGGCAAGGAAGCAGGGGTCACGAGCGATATTTACAGCGTTGGCGTGACGCTCTACGAGATGCTCACCGGGCGTGTGCCGTTTGACAGCAATAACCCCGTCGCCATTGCGATGCAGCACATCCACAATACGCCTGTGCCGATTCAGCAGTACGCGCCGGAAACGTCGGACGCGGTGTGCCATGTCTGCATGAAGGCAATGGACAAAAATCCGGCGTACCGCTATCAGTCCGCGTGGGATATGGCGCGGGATCTTCGCCACGCCATCAGCGGGCAGGTGGGAGAGATGGAGCCGCGCATCGTTGACGGCAGGCTTCCGGGGGACGGCGAGAGCGGCGGAATGCAGCCTGCACGCCGCCAGCCCAGCAGACGCATGGTGCGCAAAAAGCACCCCGCCAGCTGGTGGGTGATTACACTGCTGATGTCACTGGTTGTCTGCTACGGGCTGTTCGTCGGCACGAAGGCGATTTACGAGCGCGTGGTCAACAGCGCGGTGGTTGACGAGTACATTGGCATGGATGTCTCAGCGGCGCAGCGGAAGATTCAGCGCGCCGGACTGCGCCCGGAAATCATGGAAATCAATCACCCGACCATCAAGGCGGGTGAGGTCATCCTGCAAGCGCCGCAGGAGGGGACGACCCTGCGCAAGAATGACGTGGTGGTGCTGACTGTCTCGAAGGGTCCATCCACCCAGACCGTGCCGAAAATTACGAATTTGACCGTCTCGGACGCAATTACGACGCTATCTCCCTATGGGCTGACGCTGACGATTGTCGAGTATGTGGTCAGCGCGACGGTTCCGGCGGGGCGCATCATCAGCCAAAGCCCGGAAGAAGGCAGCGTGTGCATGTCAGGCGACGCGGTGAGTGTGTCGGTGTCCGGCGGGATGGCGGTTGTGCCGAATGTGTACGGGCGGCATCTGGCGGATGCGCAGGAGCTGATTGCGGCATCGGGATTGTCGCTGAACCAGAACATCACTTTCTTGGAGACGGATGACACGACGATGCACGGGCTGGTTGCCCAGCAGTCGCCGTCGGGCGGCAGCGAGGTGATTGCCTCCGCGAAAGTGTCGCTGACGCTCTACCGCGTACCGTCGATGATGGCGCGGGCGAAGGTGCTTTTGTCCCTGCCGCAGACGGAAAGCATGATGCACGTCCGTGTGACGCTGGTGGAAAGCGGCGTGGAGTACACAGCATACGAGGGGGATTTCCCCGCCAACGCCAGCCGCGAGCCGGAGGTTGAGCTGTGCGGCAATGAGCCGGGCATGTACACCTACCGCGTCTATTGCGATGGAGAATTTGCCTATCAGCAGCAGGTGAATATGGAATGAGAGAACCAGAAATGACGCAGGAATTGCAGGCGGAACTGCATCAAGGCGTGCTTGTGCGCTTCTTCGGCGGCTTTTATGTCGCAGCGGACGCGGATGGGCAGGAGTACACGCTCCGCTGCCCGAAAAAATTCCGCCATCAGCGCCTGTCGCCCCTTGTGGGGGATGCGGTGCGCTTTACGCCGGGGCAGGGCGAAGAGGAAGGCTGGCTGGTGGAAATTCTGCCGCGCAAGACCGAGTGCATCCGCCCGCCTGTGGCAAATGTGACGCTGCTGCTTGTGAGCATCTGCCCGTCGCCTGAACCGGATCTGCTGCTGGTAGATCGCCTGCTGGCGCGTGCGAAGAAGCAGGGAATGAAAACGGCGCTCATCGTCGGCAAATGCGACCTTGACGGCGGCAAACTGCTCGCCCAAATGCAGGAGGAGTATCGCGGGGCGGACTGCCCGGTGCTGGGTGTCAGCGCGCGGAACAAGGAAGGGCTGGATAGCGTTCGCGCGCTGATGCGCGGGGCGGACTGCTGCTGTCTGGCGGGGCAGAGCGGCGTGGGCAAATCGACGCTGCTGAACGCGCTGCTTGACTTGCAGCTGGAGACGGGTGAAATCAGCGAGAAAATCCAGCGTGGCAAGAACACGACGCGCTATGCGCAGCTGCTGATTCATGACGGCATCCGCGTGCTGGATACGGCGGGCTTCAGCCTGCTGGAAACAGAGAAGGGCATGGAGCCGGAAAAATTGCAGGAATTGTACCCGGAATTTCAGCCGTACATCGGGCAGTGCCGCTTCCAGCCCTGCCTGCATGACTGCGAACCCGGCTGTGCCGTCACGCAGGCGGTGCAGGCGGGGGAAATCGACGGGAATCGGGTCGAACGCTATCGGGAACTGCTGGCGGATGTCAGGCTGGCGTGGAAGAATCGGTATCAGTGACATAAAAGCAAACGAACTCACCCCGGCGTGTGACCAAAGCGGTTCACATGCCGGGGTGAGTTTCTATTCGATTAGCCGATGCCATCCCGCTCGAACTATTTCCATTTTGGAAACAGTTGCGGCAGGGGCGGAGCGCCTTTTGCGGAATTGCCCGTGGGTATTTCCATTTTGGAAACAACCACTCCCGCGCCGCTCACTTCCGCCTGAGTTTCGCCACAAAGAACCCCTCAAACCTTTCATCCGGTCTGACGCACACGACCCCATCTACCTTCGTCGGCAGCAGCGGCACGTCGGTCAAGAACGGGTGTTCAATCGGCACAACCTCACAGATGCCCATGCTCACTGCGCTCTGCACGATGTCCTCATTTTCCATTTGCAGCACCGAGCACGTCGAGTAGACCATTTCGTGCTTCTTCGGCAGCAGGGACAGCGCCTTTTGCAGCAGCACTTTCTGCGTTTTTGCGGTCTTTGCCAGCCAGTCCGCCGTCATCCGCCGCTGCGGCTCGCCGTCTTCAAGCAGCAGCGTGCCGCTTCCGGAACAGGGTGCGTCCAGCAGAATCTTGTCGAACTTGAACAGGCTGTCCAGCAGGCGCGCGTCCTGCCGCATGATGTTCACGGCGCGCGCACCCTGCCGCGTTAGGTTGAATTGCAGGCGGTCGGCGCGAATCGCGTTTTTCTCGCAGGCGGTGATGAGCGCCTTGCCGCCGGACAGCGCCGCCATCTGCGTCGTTTTGCCGCCGGGGGCAGCCGCCATGTCCAGCACGGTTTCGCCTGCTTTCGGCGCAAGCACCAGCGCGGGCAGCATCGAGGAAAGCGATTGCAGGTAAATTGCGCCCGCGTCGTAGCAGGGCAGGGCGCGCAGCTGCTCTTCATTGCCGTCCGGCAGCAGGAACGCATCGTCATACCACGCAATCGGCTCGACTGCAATGCCAGCATCCGCGATTTCGCGTAGAACCGCCTCCCGGTCGCCTTTGAGCGGATTGACGCGGAACGTCGTGCGCTTGCGGACATAGCCCGCTTCAATCTCCCGCGCAAGCTCCGCGCCGTATTGTGCTTCCAGCCGCTCATGCAGCAGCGGCGGTACTTCGGGTATCATAGGCTTCTCCTTTGCCGTCAGGACACCGGACGTTCCCGGCTCATGCGGCGCTTGTCTTTGATGGGCGCGAACAGCGGCTTTTTGCCGTGCTTTTTCGCTTTGCTTTTTTTCATGCGGATGCACCTCCTGCGGATAGCTTATCCGCATTTTGCAGCCGTCATTCAACGCATTTGGTGGATTTTCGCGATGTCCTCGGCGGGATTTGCGCTCTTAAACAGCGCCGTGCCCATGACCGCAGCGTCCAGCCCGCACTCGTGCAGCAGGGGCAGATTGCTAAGCGACACGCCGCCGTCCACCTCGGTCAGCCCGGTGTAGCCGATGGCGCGGAGCTGGCGGAGTTTGTCCAGCACGATGGGGTTGAATTTCTGCCCGCCAAAGCCGGGCTCGACCGACATCAGCAGCACCATGTCGCACAGGGGCAGCAGGGGGATGATAGCGTCCACCGGCGTGTTTGGCTTGATGGATACCGCCGTCTTGACGCCCTGCGCGCGGATAAAGCGGAGGATTTCGGCGCAGTCGGCGGCGATTTCCTCATGAATCGTGATGGAGGACGCGCCTGCCCGGCAGAAGGCTTCGACGTATTTTTCGGGCTGGTCGAGCATGAGGTGCACATCCAGCGGGATGGTGAAGCGCTCATGGAGCGCTCTCACAACGCTGGGGCTGAAGCTGAGGTTCGGCACGAAATGCCCGTCCATGACATCTACATGAATCCAGTCTGCGCCCGCGGCAATCATGCGGGCAGCGGCGGATTCGAGGTTGAGAACATCGGCAGCGAGGATGGAAGGGGATACAATCATGGCTTGAACCTCCGAGTAGTCGATTGGATTCAGTTCATCATGCAAAATGCGCATCCTTGAGTATCTTTAGCGCCGCGGGGGCAATCGGGTCAGGAACCGCGGCAAGGCGGGCGAGGAAGTAACCTTGCAGCAAATCAACGCCTAAGCGCAGGACAGTGCGCAGTTCGGCTTCGTTTTCAATGCCCTCCGCGACGACCTGCATCTGGCGCGCATGGGCGTAGGTGACAACGTCCGTGACGACCTGCTGCTTGTCGATGTTGGAGTCAATGCCGCGGATGATGGCAATATCCACCTTGATGTAGTGCGGAGCGAGCAGAAGCAGGTTGTTGCTGTTGCTGTACCCGCTGCCGTAATCATCCAGCGCAAAGACCGCGGTTCCGCCCAGCTGACGGCGCTTGATGGCAAGCACCTCCGGCATCGTTTCTTCTTCCTCGGTAATCTCGATGACCATTTTCTTCAGCATGGGGGCAAACTGACGGCGAAAATCCGCAAAATCAGCATCTGTCAGCGAAACGTTTGCAATGGAGTTGATGAACAGCTTCGCGTCGGGGGAGAGCTTGCCGCACGAGACAAGGCGCTCGAACGTCTGCGTGCCCTTGAAGAGGGTCAAATGCTCAATGTCGTACAGCCGATTCTCCTCGTGCGCCAGCTTCATGATGGTTTCGGGGGAACGCAGCAGCGGCATGTTGACGCGCATCAGTGCCTCGTAAGCCACCACATGCCCGTCACGCGCGGAGAACAGCGGCTGGAAGTGATAGAACACGCTGCTGTTCTCCAACAGCGCGGAGAACTCCTGCCGCAACTGCGCGTAGTAGGCTTCGCGGTTGTATGCACCAATGTCAAATTCGCGGATTTCGCCCTTGCGCTGCCGCTTCACCTGATAGAGCGCAAAGTCGGCATAGCGTTTGAGGGTCGCGAAATCGCGGCTGTCATCCGGATACCACGCCACGCCGCCGGAAATGGCAATGTGCATCGTGTCGCCGGAAGGCAGCACGGCGGTGTAGGTGGACATGGCTTCCTGCAGGTGCGTCAAATCCGCCCGGAGCGCGTCGCGGGATTCATAGCCGTGCAGCAGGACAACAAATTCGTCGCCCGAAAGCCGCGAACAGACCGCGTTCGCCGGGATATTCTCTGCAAGGCATTGCCCGGTCAGGCGGATGTAGCGGTCACCACAGTCGTGTCCGTAGGTGTCGTTGATGCGCTTCAGGTCGTCCAAATCGGTCATCAGCAGCGCAGCATGGCGCATCTTGTCTGGGTGCGCGAACATCTCCTGTACCTTCCGCATGAACGAGAAGCGGTTGTACAGCCCGGTCAGTACGTCATAGTCGCGCTCGTGCTCAATGCGGCGGCGCTCCTGCATGGAGGTCGTTACATCCTCCACCAGACCGACCTGCGTCCCGCGTTCTTCGCCGGAACGCAGGAGGATGTAGCGCACCGTGCCGCCCGAAGCGGGCAGGGCGTACACTTCGCCGCCGTATGCGCGGGTTACGTACTCGTGCGTCTGCTTCCAGCCGTTCAGGATGGCATCGAACCAATCCTTGTTCAGCGAATCCAGCGGTACGTCCGGCAGCGCCAAGAGGGAGAAGAAATTGTCCGTCACATACACGGTATCCACATCAGGCCGCTTCTCAAAGCCGCCGATTTCCACGCTCGCCAATTCCATAATGCGCTGGAACTTGACTGACGTGTCCAAAATCTCCTGTGAACGCTGGGTGAAGGCGGCGGAGAATTGGTCAAGCTCACAGATGCCCGTCGGGGAGAGCGTCGGCACTTGATACCGCTGATTCTGTGACGCGCTGATCTGCTTGGACAGGCGCGTAATCGGTTGTGCCAAACGCCGACTGACGATGAAGGAAGCAAAAACACCTGCCAGCAGTGTCAGTACGACGATAATCACCAGCATTTGCCGAACGCTGCCGGAAAAGCTGTACAGCTGCTTGACGGGCACAAGCCCAATCAGCAGCCAGTGCTCACCGGAGAACAGCGCGTTTCGGCTGTACAGCGCCAGCGGCTGTTCGCTGGCAAAGTAGCGTGTGCCGTCAATTGTCAGAAAGCCCTCACCGGATGCATCCTTTTGCAGTACCAGCGTGTTTCCCGCATGAATTGCTGCGTCGGGCGAAGAGCAGACGGCGATTTGCAGCGTCAGCGTATCCGCGGACAGGTCGTCCGTCGTCGAGCAGAGCAGGTAACTGCCGCTTCCCTCGTTCTGCAATTCATAGGTGGGCAGCTTGCCGCGCAGGTAGGGGTCTGACAAAAGCCCGATGCCGACCACGCCATACACCGTGCCATCGGGAAGTATCAGCGGCTGGGAGTAGGAAAACACGCTGCGCGGGTCATCAGGGAGGCAGAATGGAAAGCGCGTCCAGTGACCATAATCATCCGCCGAAAGCAGGGTGTCGGCGTTCCGCGCGGTTTGATAGGGAAGATAGAGAAAGTCTGATGCTTCGCGCTGATATTCAAAGGCAGGCTGCCAAGCGCTGGCGGTGTAAAGCCCTGTGGATTGCACAAGCGTTGCCGGGGCAAACTCCAGCGAAAGGTCAGCATTGCGGTCGGAATATGGACCATCCGGGTCGAGGTCGCGCACATAAATACCGGGGAAGCGCGTCCCGTCCACGCAGTCATCCAAATCGCGGCTGCAGAAAATAACATAGATGCCGCTGAGTTTTTTTGCGCGCATTTCGAACACCAGCTCCGACGAAATGGCGCGCAGAAGCGGCTCGGATGCGGCACTGCCGGAATCCAGCGTATCCAGCGAAATCGTACCGTCCGCCAAGAGCGCTTCGGTCTGACTGTTGATGTAGGTGGACAGCGCGGTCAGCTCCTGCGAAGAAACCAGAAAATTATGCAAATATCCGCTGCGATTTTCCACCTGTTCGCACAGAACTTCCTCCGCATTGTCATCCAGCTGCGACGGCACTTGCCCGACGATAATTGTGCCGATGAGCAGGGTCAATTCAATCACCAGCACGAGCAGCAGAGAAAAGAAGATGGTGAAAAAGACAGAATGCATTTTGCGGCTCTGCGGCGCGGGAGCCATGGCACTTTCACCTCCTTTTATTGGCAATGAGGATGATTTGATTATTCGTAGGCTTGCAGCTTCGTCAGCGTCTCCTGATACCAGCTGTCAAAGCATTCGTCCGTGAGAAACTCCGCTTCAGCTTCCTCGGCGCTCATCCCCGCGGCGATTCGCTCGACAACGATGGCACGGTCTGCCGCGGCTTTGTCGCTCAATGCGTATTCCAGCACTTTGCGCGCCGCTTGACCGCCCTCAAACGCCAGCGGTGTGTACAGGCGATTCTCATTGATCGTCGCGACCGCGCCCGTCAGCACCTGCTCGACGACGGGGGAGAGCGTCATCCCGGCGGCCTTGATGGTATCCATGTTGTTCGCCGCCTTTGTCACCGGCATGTAGCCCGAACCGACGGAGAAGCTGATGTTGTTTTCCGGCAGGGTGAACCACTTGAGGAACTCCACGCTCGCGCGCACTTTCGCTTCATCGCCCGCCGTGACGACCATGCCGGCGCCCTGCTGGACAGCAAACGATTCGCCATCCGCAAACTTCGGGCAGGGGAGCACTTTCAGCGTGATGTCATGGCTCTCGGTGTCGCTGGTTATGACACGGGAGGGGAAGAACGTGCCGCTGGAGGATGAACCGACGTAGCACAGCAGGTTGCCCGTCTTGATATCGTCGCTGCGGAAGCGCCCGGCAGCGCTGAAATAGCCCTTGATGAACGGAACGTAGTAGCTGTCCCAGAGCTTGCGGATGATATCGCGGTCGAAATGCAGCGTAAGACGCCCATCGCCATCCACCTCGAAGATGGTGCAGCCCAGCTCCTGCGCGCCAATGAGCAGATAATTCGCCATTGCATCGCGCCCGAAGAGGGCCTTGCCGTCATCAGGCGTGGCGGTCTGCGCGTCTGTCCAGTTGTAGTAGCGCTCGGCGACGGCAAGCAGACCCTCGATGGTGAGCATCTCGCTTTCCTGCGTGCCGGTCGCCTCGGCGAAAGGCTGCCAGTCCGTTTCATTCAGGAAAAGCAGTTCGGTAGACTTGGCAACCGGGAAGATTTTGATGCTCCCAGTCTGCCCGAAGTCGCCTTCGGTGAGATAATTATCGACATATGCGGCGCGTTCGTCTGCTGTCAGATAGCTGCTGACATCAACGACCAGCCCCAGCTTGTCCAGTGCGTAGGCGGTGTCGGCGTAGGCGGAGAAGATGTTCGGCATCGCTGCCGCGCCGACTTTTCCCTTGGCGGACTGCATGACGCTGGCTTCCAGCTCGTTCACGCTGCCTTGGCTGTACGCCTCAACAATGATGCCCTTTTCCTTGCCAACCGTTTCGTTGAAGGCTTTGACGAGCGTATTGAAACTCTCCAGCAATGTACCGTTGTAGTATGTCCAGACCGTAATGCTGATGGGCTGCGGTGCAGCGTTATTCGATGAACATCCCGTGCAGAGCAGCAGGACGATGATGCAGAGCAAAGCCAACAGGTATTTCAAATTCTTTTTCATCATGTGAAAAACTCCTCTCGCCGGCGAATTCCGACGGGAATCAGTATAGCGCGTTTTCGCAGGAAATGCAAGGCTTTGCACGTCTAAGCAGGCGGATTTTCGGAAAAACATACATTATAAATGATAAATGAAAAAATGCGCCGGAGAAAAGTCCTTCGGCGCAGGGCAATTGCATCAACCTTTTATTCTGCTGATGAGACGCTCCGTGACGATCCGCATGTCCTCCGTCGTGCCAATCGTTACGCGCAGATACGACTGCAGGTGCGGCGTGCTAAAGTGGCGGACAAGGATGCCGTCGTCGCGCAGAAGCTGCTGAATCGGCGCGGCGTCATTTTCCGATGCCTTAACGAAGAGGAAGTTTGTGCGGCTCTTGAGGACGGGAATGCCCGCGTCCGCTAATGCTTGGCGGCAGATATCGCGGTCATGGCAGATGGTGGCGACGATGCGCGCAGTGTATGCCGTATCCAGCTCGGCTTCGCGCGCGGCGGCTTGTGCCAGGCGGTCAACCGGGTAGCTGTTGAAGCTGTCGCGGATGCGCTTCATGGCAGCCATCAGGCGCGGATGCCCCAGCGCATAGCCGACGCGCATTCCCGCCAAGGCGTGGCTCTTGCTGAACGTGCGGGTAATAATCACGTTGTCAAATTCGCGCAGGAGCGGTACGGCGACTTCCTCCGCGAATGCCGCGTACGCCTCGTCAATCAGCAGCACTTCGCCGCAGTCGCGCGTGTACGCCGCCAAATTCCGCAGCACATCCAGTGGGAGCGCTATGCCGGTCGGGGCGTTCGGGTTCGCCAAGGCAATGGGGCAGGCAAGGCGCAGACCATCCACATCCACCGAAAAATCGGGCTTCATCGGCACAGATGCGACTTTTGCGCCGTACAAATTCGCATAAACCGGGTAAAACGAGTACGTCACCGCAGGAATGGCGACGGTTTTGCCCGCGAAAAACGCCGCAAACGCAAACGCCAGCACTTCGTCTGAGCCATTGCCGCAGAACACCCAGTCCGCCGGAACCCCCTCGACGGCACTGATGGCTTCGCGCAGGGCAGTCGCATCCATGTCCGGGTACAGGCGCAGGGACGCGGCATCGAACGAGCGCAGCACCTCAGCCACGCGCGGCGACGGCGGATACGGATTCTCGTTCGTGTTGAGTTTGATAAACTTGCGGTTTTTCGGCTGCTCACCTGCAACGTAGGGAGTCAGGCGCAGCGCTAATTCGCTCTCATACATACTCATGTCCTCCTGACCGGCACGCCCTCGCGCGCCAGATATTCCTTCAAGTCGCTGATTTTCAGGATGCCGAAGTGGAACAGCGTCGCGGCGAGGGCGGCATCAGCGTGCCCGACGGTCAGCGCGTCGCGGAAGTGCTCCATCTTGCCCGCGCCGCCGCTGGCAATCACCGGTACGCCGACTTCATCCGCAATAGCGCGCGTCACATCCAGTGCGAAACCGTTGCCCACGCCGTCGCAGTCCATGCTCGTCAGCAGAATTTCACCCGCGCCGCGTTTCACGCCTTCTGCCGCCCATTCCAGTGCGTCCAGCCCTGTGTTTTCGCGCCCGCCGCGAACGTACACGTCCCAGCCGCCGCCAGCACGCGATTTTACATCCATTGCCAGCACGATGCACTGACTGCCGAACCGCAGCGCACTCTCGGTGATGAAATCCGGGTTGCGCACGGCGGGCGAGTTGATGCTCACCTTGTCCGCGCCCAGCCGCAGCAGCGCGCGAATCTGGTCGATGTCGCTGATGCCGCCGCCGACTGTGAATGGGATGAATACCTGCTCCGCCACACGCGACACCACGTCCAGCATCGTGCCGCGCTTCTCGTAGGATGCGTTGATGTCCAGCAGTACCAGTTCATCCGCGCCTGCCTCATTGTAGCGCACCGCGGCTTCCACCGGGTCGCCCGCGTCGCGGATATCCACGAAGTTCACGCCCTTGACCACCCGACCGTCGCGGATGTCCAGACAGGGGATGATGCGCTTGGTCAGCATGATTTGTCCCCCTTCCACTGCGCAAATCGCCGGAGCATATTCAGCCCGACTTCACCTGATTTTTCCGGGTGAAACTGCGTTGCCATCACGTTTCCGCGCTGTATGGCGGCGGTGAAAGTCTGCCCGTAAGTACAGGTGGCGGTCGTCCATTCCGGCGACACATCCGCCATACAGTAGCTGTGGACGAAATAGACAAACGGCGACTGTCCGCCGTCAAAGAGGACGCACGGGCGTGTGTCGAGCGTATTCCACCCCATATGGGGGATTTTTAGCCCCGCGTCGCGGAATTTCGTGATTGTGCCGGGGAACAGCCCCAGACCATCGTAGAAGCCATTTTCCTCGCTGTGCTGGAAGAGCATCTGCATTCCCAGACAAATGCCGAGGATAGGTACGCCTGCATCGGCGGCGGAGAGAATGGCGCGGTCGAGATGGAGCGCACGGATGCGGGTCATGGCATCGGAAAACGCGCCGACGCCGGGGAGGATGATGTGGTCGGCGGTGGAAAGGGCGGAGGGGGTGTCAGTGATGAAGCAGGGGACGGCAAGAAATTCGAGCGCCTTTTGGACGCTGCGGAGATTGCCCATGCCGTAGTCGAGGATGGCAATCATGGGGGAAAACACCTCCTTGAGGGAAAATTCGGAAGGGGGAAGGGGAAAAAAAGCAACACGCGGAAGAATTATGGTAGTGAAACCAACTCAATCGCGCGAAAGGGGTCAAGGGGAAAATTTCCCCTTGCAGGGTCAAGGGACAGCGTCCCTTGTGGGGTTTGGGGCAACGCCCCAACTG
>PPYE01343473.1_pt1 | contig 23757 bp, 19 predicted proteins | sample 1559881 | NCBI WGS metagenome assembly PPYE01 (sample SAMN08240022, study PRJNA423297) | Human gut metagenome, whole genome shotgun sequencing project. | reverse complement strand
TGACAATCTTTTATGTTATTCTTTACTATATTTGGCGTGAACGTTATCAGATCAAAGGACACAATGCAACTACAGCAGCAATCTATGTGCTCGCAGGATTAAGAATTGTTCTGTGTATGATGCCACAGAATGAATGGCTCAGTGCAGAAGCACCGCTCTCCTGGGGGATTTACCGTAATATTCCGTTTGCACTGATGGGATTACTTATCATCGTTTTATTTTACAAAAGTGCAAAAGAAAGCAATGATCAGTCTTTCCGCTGGATGTGGCTGACGATCGTCTTAAGCTTTGCTTTCTATATCCCGGTTGTACTGTGGGCTGATGTTGTTCCAATGATCGGAATGCTGATGATTCCGAAAACATGTGCATATGTATGGACAGTGCTGATCGGGTACAAGGCAATGAAAAAGGAAATAGCTTAAGGATAATGCGAAGGAAAGTAACAGACAATGAAATAAATAACACATAAAATACTTTTCCATATTGCTGGTTTTCTACATTTCTTCTGTAAATCCCCAGAAATATTCTTGTCCGTTTTCATCATTTAAGTAGACCGGATTGCGAACTGCAATTCCATTAGTAATCTCATTCTTTATACGTTCACCGTAAGTCGTTGGAAGTGCTCAGGCAGAGAAAACAGAAAACAAATGCACAGGAGTGATTTGCAGAGCTATCAGGTTTTGTGATTGTATTTGAGTTATATAATAGGATAAAATAATAGCATGAAATCAGGGGAGGTATGCAGATATGGGAAGCTATTTGAATCCGGGTAATTTTTCATTTCGAGGAAGTCTGCGTTCAAAGATTTGGTAAATCAATGGCGGCAAATATGTTGGCAGCATATTATGACCGAAGTGAGCATACAGATGAATTGTTTGAAAAGCTTAAGATTAGTAAAGACCAATCTTACAGAGAAAACCTAAACAGGTATGATGTGATTAAAATTAATATTCAGGAATTTTTAAGTATGACAGGAACAGTAGAGGAAATGCTGGAAATGCTCAAAAATTATCTGATTTCTGATTTTAAAGAAGCATACCCCAAAATACATTTGCGTGATGAGAAGAATCTGATACAAGTTATGAAGGATGTATTTTCTTATACAAAATGTCCATTTGTAATTTTAATTGATGAGTGGGATTGCCTCTTTCGTGAGTATAAGCAGGATAAAGAGGAACAGAAAAAGTATTTAGATTTTTTGCGTGCATGGTATGACGGATATGAATTAGTAGCAATTGCTGGTGAAGATAAAATCTGTTATTCCATATACAGTCCGAAATCAGTAGTTGATGCAATGCTAAGTGGTGTGTTTGATAATTACTGGAATCAGACGGAAACTTATGAGGCCTTAAAATCGTATATCAAGTCTTAAGTGATATACTGAACTAGAGAAAAAATAATCCGTGTGGAATTACAGTTTCGGTTTCACACGGATTTTTAGAAAATGAGTAGTTAGTTAAAACTAACAAAGAAAGGAGATGCGTAAATGGAAATTTTTCTTGGGATACTGATTCCGTTCATTGGAACAACGCTTGGTGCAGCATGCGTGCTTTTTATGAAAAAAGCACTTAAAAAACAGGTGCAGTGTGCACTTGCAGGATTTGCAGCAGGGGTAATGGTTGCAGCATCCATCTGGAGTCTTTTGATTCCGGCAATTGAACAATCTGAAAATATGGGAGCTTTATCATTTTTCCCGGCAGTAGTCGGTTTTTGGATTGGCGTGTTGTTTTTGCTTACGCTGGATCATTTGATTCCACACCTTCATGTAGGAAGTGAACAGTCAGAAGGACCTAAAAGTAAGCTTGGGCGTACAACGATGATGGTACTAGCGGTTACACTGCATAATATTCCTGAGGGGATGGCAGTTGGTGTAATGTATGCAGGTCTTCTTGCAGAAAATACAAAGATTACAGCAGCGAGTGCGCTTGCTTTATCACTTGGAATTGCAATTCAGAATTTCCCAGAAGGAGCAATTATATCTCTGCCGCTTAGAGCCAAAGGAGAAAGTAAGGGGAAGGCATTTCTTGGAGGTGTGCTTTCAGGTGTGGTTGAACCAGTTGGAGCAGTACTTACAATCATTGCTGCGCAGCTGATAATCCCGGCATTACCATATTTACTGAGCTTTGCAGCAGGAGCCAATGCTTTATGTTGTGGTTGAAGAACTGATTCCGGAAATGTCGCAGGGGGAGCACTCTAATATCGGTACAGTTTTCTTTGCGGTTGGGTTCAGTTTGATGATGGTTCTGGATGTGGCGTTGGGGTGATAGAGAATCTTAAAAGATTTATTTGACATAAGAAAAAAGAAATGATCTGTCTTCAGGCTGAGGACGGAATGCGTAGCATTTTGGAAGTTGGCTCTGAACAGTTACAAAAAAATAAGAGAAATCCTTGAATCAAGGATTTCTCTCACATTCTATCAATGCGGAAGAGGAGACTTGAACTCCCACAGGATAAAACTCCCACTAGAACCTGAATCTAGCGCGTCTGCCATTCCGCCACTTCCGCTCGACACAAATTATCTTATCATAGAGCGAACGTTTTGTAAAGCCTAAAAAATAAATTCTATATATTGTTTGAATAATTCCGATTTATCAGAAAATTTTAATAAAGTTTTTATTGACTCCGTGGTGGATTTGTATTATAGTTTCTCGTTGATCTTTTGAAGAAAAATAACAGTGAGAGGAAGAGATATATGACATTTTATCAGGAGTTACAGCTCAGTTCAGTTGCATCTAAGCAGCTGATCAAAGCGACAGAAGACAAGAAGGAAAGACGCAGGCACATTCTTATTTATAATTTTAAGGTCTATCTTGTAATGGCATTTTGTGTGGCGGTAGTTTCTTTATACAGTCATTTCACAGGGAATAACAACAGTGTAGTAGGCGTTACGGTGCTTCTTGCGGTGCTTGTTCTTCGACAGGCAGATTTTGGAATTCGTACAACGCACGGATTGGCCTCCATCGTCGGAATCTTTGGAATATTGATTGCAGGACCGAAGCTTTCGAATATGGTGTCACCGGTTCCGGCATTCTTTATTAATGTAGTATGTATTTTGCTTCTTATGATTCTGGGATGTCACAATGTAATTATGTATAATCACTCCACATTTGTTCTTGGATATCTTCTTCTTCAGGGATATGATGTGACTGGACAGGAGTTTGTGTATCGTGTGGCTGGCCTTTTGGTTGGTATGGTATTGTGTATGGCGATTTTCTATAAGAATCAGAAGAACAGACCGTATAGAAGAACATTTCTTGATTTGTTCCGCGAGTTCAATATTAACTCCGCAAGAAACAGATGGTACATTCGTCTTTCACTGGTTGTTTCCAGTGCAATGTTATTCATGTCATTGCTTGGACTTCCGAGAGCAATGTGGGCGGGAATCGCAAGCATGTCTGTTTGTCTTCCATTCCCGGATGACTGTAAAGAACGAGCATGTAAGAGAGCTGCATTTAATATAGTAGGATGTCTGCTATTTGTTATCCTGTATCTGGTGCTTCCAGAGTCTATGTATCCATACATCGGAATGATCGGAGGAATTGGAGTCGGATATTCTGCAGGGTATGCATGGCAGACAGCATTTAATACATTTGGCGCATTGTCGATTGCGTCCGGCTTATTCGGGATGCCGTATGCTGTTGCACTTCGTATTGGGGCAAATGTATTCGGTGCGGCATACACAATGGCTTGCAATAAGATTCTGCCGAGGCTGGCAGCAGTGTTTGAGCAGAGAAGAGAACAGGTTAGTGAATGACACTCCATTTTTCGTACAAACGATCCAGTGACCAGGCGGCATTGGCCGGGCTGGTGGAAGGAAGCACAAGGATGTCTCTTTCGGTCAGCGGCTGCTGATATTTCTTATAAAGAGCTCCGGCTTTATTTCCGTTTGCATAGATTTGTCGAATCTGACAATGATCTAAGATTTGTTTCAAATCAGTTGGTGTCACATTCTTGATACTGCTGTCACTGGAGCCTTTGATGTCACAGCTTTGAATAACATCCCAGATGGCGATATGGTGGCGGAGCAGCATGGAAGTTTTCTCCTCAATTGTCTGCGGAGTTTCTTCTTTACAAAGTTTCGCCAACAATTTCCAGAATCGATTCTGTTTATGTCCGTAGTAGAAATTATTTTCCCGGGATTTTACAGAAGGAAGAGTTCCAAGAATCAGAATCTCGGAGTCTTCATTATATACTGGTTCAAATGAATGGGTGATGTGTTCATATTCCATGGTTGTGCTCACTTTCTGATGGTTTGGAGTAAGTTTTATAACAAGTATAGTGTCTTGAGAAGATTGTGTCAATGATACTGTGTACTCTATCCACATTTACACAAAGGTTGCTTTTACCTGCGTAATGGATTATACTAGTCTGACAGGGAATTTTGAAACGGAGGATTTTACAATGAAAATTGCAGTAACTTATGACAACGGAAATATTTTCCAGCATTTTGGAAAGACAGAAACTTTCAAAGTGTACGAAGTGGAAGATAATAAGGTGGTTTCCAGTGAAGTGATCGGTTCTAATGGGGAAGGACACGGAGCACTGGCAGGACTGCTTGCAGGACAGAACGTAGATGTTCTGATCTGTGGTGGAATTGGTGGCGGAGCTCAGACAGCACTTGCAGAGGCCGGCGTTGAATTATGTTCAGGTGCTCAGGGAGATGCAGACCAGGCAGTAGAGGCATACCTGAAAGGCGAGCTTACATCCAAAGGAGCTACTTGTGATCATCATCACCATGAGGAAGGACATTCTTGTGGAGATCATGAAGAGGGACATTCTTGTGGAAGCAGCTGCGGTGGCGGATGCGGATCACACACTACAATGGAAGGAAAGAATGTTGGAAAGAAATGCCGTACACATTACAAAGGAACATTCAATGACGGAACTCAATTTGATTCTTCTTATGACCGTGGAGAGCCGCTTGAGTTCGTATGTGGTGTAGGACAGATGATCAAAGGATTTGACGCAGCAGTAGCTGATATGGAAGTTGGTCAGGTAGTAGACATCCATCTGATGCCGGAAGAAGCTTACGGAATGCCGAATCCGGAAGCTATCTTTACAGTAGAGATCGCAGAGCTTCCGGGAGCGGAAGAACTTGAAGTAGGACAGCAGGTTTACCTGTCCAATCAGTATGGACAGCCATTCCCGGTAAAGGTAACAGCTAAGGAAGAGACAACAATTACTTTCGATGCAAACCATGAGATGGCAGGAAAAGAACTGAACTTCAAGATTGAGCTTGTATCAGTTGAATAAAAAGTGAATAGAAGTAATTAGAATTCCAGTAAGAAGTATCTGATAAGAAACATAGAAAGAGGGCAGTGCTTCAACGATTGAGAAATCGTAAAGTACTGCTCTCTCTCCGTAATTGCAGGTAAAGATTTAAATTGCTACGGATTTACACTATCACTCACAATCTTTCCATCCATAATGCGGACAACACGATCAACCTGATTAGCAATTTCATCATCGTGTGTAATGATAATAACTGTTCTTCCAGATTTATGAAGGTCTTTCAGAATATTCATGATCTCGATAGTCGACTTACTGTCCAGGTTACCGGTCGGCTCATCGGCAAGGATGATCGGCGGCTGTGCGGCAATTGCTCTGGCTACAGCGACACGCTGCTGCTGTCCACCGGAAAGCTGGTTCGGTCTGTGATCCATACGGTTTTCCAGTCCAACTTTCGATAGAGCTTCCCCGGCAATCTCTTTTCTCTGCTGCTTTCCAAGTCCGCGATAGATCAGCGGAAGTTCTACATTTCCAAGTGCATCCAGGTTTGGAATCAAATTAAATCCCTGAAAGATGAAGCCGATCTTGTGATTGCGGATATCAGACAGTTCATTGTCTGAGAGATTGGCAACATCTTTTCCGTCCAGAAAATATTCCCCGGAATCAGGTGTGTCAAGACAGCCGAGCATATTCATAAATGTAGATTTACCAGAACCGGAATGTCCGACAATGGCAATAAATTCTCCCTGGTTGATCTCAAGAGAAACATCATCCAGCGCGCGGACTTCATTTTCTCCAGGATTGTAGATCTTGTACATATTTTTAACACGAATGAGTGGCTCCATAATAACCTCCTTAAAAAATAAAATAAATAACTCAATAAGAATTCTAATTTCCAAAATAAGCATTGAGTCCAAGAACCAGACCATCAGACAGACTATTTAGTGTGGAATCACTGTGGTCAGAGCTTGCATTTCCAAGTTCCATATCAACAGACGGAATCGTACTATAAGAAGTCTGCGTCAGATCGATATTCATAGAACCATTTTGGTAAATGGTCATTCCTTCTGTACGAAGTCCTTCTACAAGAGAGGCCCCAAGTGCATCATGTTCCTGCCAGTGGGAAGCGACAGGTTCCATACTTTTCAGGCCATCCGGTACAGAAATGTAGAAACAGCCTTTGTCATATCCCAATCCGTCTCCATCCCAGTGGAGTGAGATGTGACAGTCAGCTACATTGTTGCAGAGCACAGTGCGGGCAACATTATCAAGTTGGACATCGTCGCTATCTCTCACCATAAGGACATCATATCCTTGAGCAAGCAGCTTATCTTTCAGAATCTGAGCTATCTGAAGTGTAACAGTGCTTTCAGCAGTTCCATCGTTAAATGTCATTCCACCGGAAACAGCAGTCGCATAAGTTGCACCCTGAGCAGTGCTTCCGCCGGTTGTCTTTGCAGAACCATCTGGGTGACACTGCGTCTTTACAGAAGAACCACCAGAAGTTCCATGTCCGGCATTCACGCCAATGACGATATCCTTACGGTTAGAATCTGCAAGATAAATAGTAGCTGTTCCAGAATTAATCGCAGAAAAGTCTGCATACTGCCAGGAAGAATCAAAGCTGATCTCCTGTCCATTGCTGTAAAGAGCCGCTGCGCCGGTCAGTGGTTCCTGCTGAGTTGCAGATTCAGAAACAGATGCGTTGGCGGCATCAGCAGAAGAAGGTTCATCTACAGTTTCATTTTCAGAATCTGAGGAGATAGAAAAATCATCCGCTGTCTTGGGGGGTGCCTTAGAACTTTGTGCTGTGTCCGTACGGGATTTGTGCTGTATACTACCGCATCCGGTCAGGCAACAACACAGGAGAACGGCACAAGATAATCGAAAAAATGGCTTTCTCAAGTTCAATCTCCTTTATGATAAATACTACTGTTCTCATTGTATCATAATTACTTTTCAAATAGGGGAAATTCAGATAAAATTAAGGTTTCAAAAAGGAAAATATAATGTGAAAAAAATCAAGGAGATTGCAGAATCAATTTGATTGCGATAGACTACAAGAGAAAGAATATCATAGTTAGGGAATTTTGCCTGCCAATAGCATATAGTGTGGCGGGAGTTCTAGTGCTACGCAATTCGCATAATCATAATATACGAGGACAATATATATGGAAGAACAACAAGAAAAAACGCAAGGGAAAAAACAAGATAAAAAATTGTGGAAGATTTTCTGGTCGACCTTTTACTTAAGTGCGTTCACATTTGGCGGTGGTTATGTGATCGTTAGTCTGATGAAGAAAAAGTTCGTAGACGAATATCATTGGATCGAAGAAGAGGAGATGCTGGATCTTGTGGCGATCGCGCAGTCAGCACCGGGAGCAATCGCAGTGAACGGAGCAATCGTGATTGGGTATAAACTGGCCGGAATTGTGGGGATTCTGACAGCAATTGCCGGGACAGTAATTCCACCATTTCTTATTATATCAATACTTTCTGTCGGCTATCAGACATTTCGAAATAACCAGATCATCAGCTTAATGCTCGAAGGAATGCAGGCCGGAGTAGGAGCTGTGATCGCATCTGTGACATATGACATGGGTGCAGGACTCGTGAAGAAGAAAGATGCTTTGTCATATGTACTTATGGCCGGGGCATTTACAGCTTCCTGCGTATTTGGGGTAAATGTAGTCTATGTGATTCTGATCTGTGGAATTGTCGGAGTACTCCGCGCATTAATTGAGAAAAAAATCACGAAGAAAGGAAGTGAAGAGAAATGATTTATTTGAAATTATTTTTAAGCTTCCTTCAGATTGGACTGTTCAGCTTTGGCGGCGGTTATGCGGCGATGCCTCTGATCCAGGAACAGGTTGTGACACAGCACGGCTGGCTTACGATGACAGAATTCACAGATCTGATCACGATTTCCCAGATGACACCTGGGCCGATTGCAATCAATGCGGCAACATTTGTCGGCAGCAAAATCGCAGGAGTGTTAGGATCTGTTGTGGCGACTTGTGGGTGCATTCTGCCGTCTTGCATTATCGTAACTTTGATCGCATGGTTTTATTTAAGATATAAGAAAATGAAAATGTTCCAGAGTGTGCTGGAATCCTTAAGACCGGCAGTTGTCGCACTGATCGCATCTGCAGGAATTGCAATTCTGCACACTGCATTCTGGGCAGATGGAATTGTGCAGTTTGCGGCGACAAAATGGTCTATGGTAGTGATCTTTGGAATCTGTCTGTTACTGCTTCGTAAGACAAAACTGAATCCGGTGGTTGTGATGGCACTTGCCGGAGTGATGAACGTGGCAGTAAGATATGCAGCCGGATAAAATAGCGAATCCATGCAGGTTCCGGTAAAGAAATGTGAAAAGGTGAAAAATATGCAGACTTATGTAGAAAACATTTCAAAGTTCATGGTATATTGTGAATAACTTTCATGGTATACTGTACATACGTTGCAAAGATAAGAACAGGAGGAACATAATGGCACGATATCTTTTAATGAATAAGAACACACCGGTTTTAGAATTTGATTATGATCTGGAAGTTCATGCGGTTATGAAAATCCTGGAAGTTCATGACGCTCGGTATGCGCCACCGTCAACAGTAGATCAAAAAGGAAATGTGACGAAGAAAGCCTTGAATGCCTGGTGGAAGGGAAGAGCAATTCCGGCATCAAGAAATCAGATCCAACAGGTTTTGGATTGTCTGGATCTCGACAGTACTCTTGCATTAGCAGAGAAAAACTTTGGACTGTCTTTGTCAGATCGCTATTGGATCAATGATACAGCAGCACCACAGCAGTGGAAAGATATCAATTTTTTTGATAATAATTTTACAGATGATCTTGGAATACTGACACTCGGACAGCAGTCGTCAGGACATCCGAATCTCATGTCACCGAACTCCACTTTGGGAGGAGATTTGAACAAGAAATGGAAGATTGTAAATGGCGAGCGGATTCTTCTGAAGACAGGATCTGCATTGTTCCGTCAGGAAGTGCAGAATGAGGTCGCAGCGACGGTGCTTCATCAACAGCTTCTAGAGAAAGAAGATTATGTTCCATATTTTTTGCACCAAGAAGGAAGGTCAACGTATTCTGCATGTAAAAATATGCTTGGCGAGAACGAGGAACTTATAACAGCATATGATGTGCTTTGCAATAAGAAGAAACCATCCTCTATGAATGACTACCAATTTCTGTTATCTGTTTATCAGGAGCTTGGATTAAAAAATGCGGAAGAAATGCTTACAAAGATGTTTGTCTGTGATTATATTCTTGCAAATGAAGACAGACATTGGAGAAATTTTGGTGTAATCCGTAATGTTGAGACATTAGAATATACAAGAGTGGCACCAATCTTTGACAGTGGGACCTGTCTCTGGTGCAGGGCAGAGATGCTTGAACTGCCGTCAGATTATTCTTATGTTGCAAAGCCGTTTGGAAATAACGGAATGAGTCCGGACAGACAATTGGAATTGTTTCATCAGTTCGATTGGTTTGATGAACAAAAGTTGGATGGAACGGTGGATAAGATTATGGAAATTCTCAGAACAAATGAGAATATTTCAGAGAAGCGTCTTAGAAATATACAGTCAGGTCTGGAAAATAATATAGAAAATATATGTGAATATACAAGGAGAGCGAAATGAGCGAACAGAACAATCAGAATATCCAGGAATCACAGACACCGCATAAGCGTCGTGTGAGATACAAAGGAAAATACCCGAAGAAATTCGAGGAGAAATATAAAGAGTTACAGCCGGAGAAATATCAGGACACAATCGCGCATGTAATCCAGAAGGGAAACACTCCTGCCGGAATGCACATTTCTATCATGGTAAATGAGATCCTGGATTTTCTGAAAATCCAGCCGGGTGAGACTGGATTCGATGCGACACTCGGATACGGTGGACATACGAAAGCAATGCTGGAATGTCTGAAAGGTGAGGGGCATATCTATGCAACAGATGTTGACCCGGAAGAGTCTGCGAAGACAAGAAAACGTCTGGCAGATCAGGGATTCGGAGAAGACATTTTAAGTATCCGTCTGCAGAACTTCTGCACGATCGATGAGATTGCAAAAGAAGTTGGCGGATTTGATTTTATCCTTGCGGACCTCGGAGTTTCCTCCATGCAGATCGACAATCCGAAGAGAGGATTTTCCTTCAAAGTTGACGGACCGCTGGATCTAAGACTGAATCAGGAGAAGGGTATCAGCGCGGCAGAGCGTCTCGATAACATTTCCGAGGAAGAGCTCGCCGGAATGCTTTACGAAAATTCAGATGAGCCATACTGCGAAGAACTGGCGAAAGCAATTACAAATGAGATTCGCAGAGGCAATCGCATTGATACAACAACAAAGCTTAGAAATGTGATTGAGAAGACTTTGGATTTTCTTCCGAATAATAAAGAAAAGAAAGACATTATCAAGAAGACTTGTCAGAGAACATTTCAGGCACTTCGTATCGATGTCAATAATGAGTTCGAAGTGCTGTATGAATTCATGGAGAAGCTTCCGGGAGCGTTGAAACCGGGCGGAAGAGTAGCAATTCTCACCTTCCATTCCGGAGAGGACAAGCTTGTAAAGAAAGCGCTCAAGGCAGGATATAAAGAAGGAATCTATTCCGAATATGCAAGAGATGTGGTACGCCCGTCAGCACAGGAATGTGCACAGAACGGAAGAGCAAGATCTACGAAGATGCGCTGGGCTGTGAAGGCAGAATAGTTGACTTCAATATAATGAAATGTTATAGTTAGTCAGAAATAATAGCGTTCGGTGCTGTTTGATCAGGGATATTTGAATACATATCCTAATCGAAACAGGTAAAAGGGAAACAGGTGTAAGACCTGTACGAACTCGTCACTGTGAACAGAGATGCGGTCTTCTTAGAAATCATTGTAACTGTTTTAGAACCAAATAGATTTCAGAAGATTGCTCCTATACAGATAAGTGCAGAGAATCTGCACATCCACTGGGAGACCGGGAAGGAGTTCTGTATGGAAGATCTGTAAGTCAGGAAACCTGCCGGTCGCTGGTGCGGGGAATATAAGGATTCCAGATCACGAGTAATTGATTGTACCGAAAGAATCATTTATTACTGTTCACACTGTGTGCGACCAGCAAAACATCTCGTTAGGATAATTCTATCCATTTTCCGTGTTATATTTACAATCTAAGAGGAGACAGAAAAAATGAGAAATAAGAGCAGATGGCTTGCGCTTATGCTGACAGGTTCTATGATGATTTCACCATTGTCTTATACAAGAACATATGCGGCAGAAAATGAGCAGCAGTATGAGACAAATCTACAGGAAACGGTTGAGATGGAAGAAGCTGATCTAGATAAGAAACAAGATGAGAGTCAGACAGAAGACGCAGGAAATGTTAAAGAAGATCAGACAGAGGAATCTGAGAAAGTTGATAATTCTTCGGATAAATCAGATAATCAGAATTCAATCGAAGCAGAAACAAAACCAAATTTAGAGAATAACTCAGAAAATAATTTAGAAAATAACTCAGAAGAGAAAGATACAGAAACCACAGGGAAAAATCCAGGCACAACTGTCTCAGATCAGGTTGCGGACGAAAAAGCTGATAATAAGGATATACAGATAAAAGATGAGACAGGTAAATCAGAATCTTCTACGGATTCTAACGATTCTACGAATACTCCGGAACCGGAACTTCCGCCACTGCAGGAGGCTCCTTCTGTAACTGGAGAATCTGTGAAAGTAGTAAAAGAAGACGCTGAAGAGTTCGCAATGTTCAAGGTCAGCAAGTCAACAGTTACGAAAAAAGATGGTGAGCTTGAAATTACGATCAAGACAGAAAAAGCACATTATGATGCACTTTATCTTGGCTCTAAAGATGACCTTCTGAAGTCTTCCATAATTGAAGGAACAAAGACAGAAGATGGAGGGATGACATTTACTTTTAAAGTGCCGCAGGCGCAGGCAGGACAGACAATTCCGGTATCTTTGAGAAGATCAAAAAAGCAAACTTGGTATGATACGATGTATCTGTGGATGTATATCCCAACTCCGGAAGAAACATCAACACCAGAACCATCACCGGAACCAACTCCATCACCGAATCCAATGCCTAATCCAGAGCCAACTCCAACACCGACTCCGGAAACAACAGTAGCAAACGGAATCTACAGCATGGACGTAACTTCCAGTTCCTCTATGTTCAAAGTAGTGGATTGTATCCTGACAGCGAAAGACGGAAAAATGAGCGCCGTGCTTACATTAAGCGGAACAGGTTACGGCTATCTGTATATGGGAACAAAGGAAGAGGCTGCAAGCGCAGATCAGTCATCCTGGATTCCATATCAGATAAATGAAGAAGGAAAATATACTTATACTGTTCCGGTAGAAGCATTGGATAAGGAAATTGCAGTAGCAGCCTATTCCATTAAAAAAGGAATCTGGTATGACAGAGCGCTGACTTTCCAGTCAGAGACAATGAAGAAGATTGCCGATCTTAATTCCACAGATTCTAATAATAAAGGCAATTCCGGAAATACAGGAAATAATGGTAACACTGGAAATACGGGAAACAACGGAACTACTGGTGGTTCCAACAATACAGGTAATACAGGAACAAACAATTCTGCTTTCCCAGGCGGTTCTGTATCTGGAACTAATTCAGGAAAAACAGATGGAAATGACGGAAAAGCAGATAATGTATCAAAATACGAATCCGATACAAGTGGCTCTACTTCTCATGTAGACAGTGGAACAACACTGAAAGACGGTGTATACACTCCAGATCGTTTTACCTGGTCAGGTGGAACAGGTAAGGTTCAGATTACTTGTAATAAAGTGACAATCCAGAATGGACAGGCTTATGCAACGCTTGTGTTCAGCAGTGATCATTATCAGTATGTGAAAGCGAACGGAAATAAGTATTACACAACAAAGGGCGGCGGATCAGCGACAGCTGTTATCCCGGTTGCGTTGAACCAGAACAATAAGATTATTGGAATGACGGACAAAATGTCTGTCGCACATGAGATAGAATATACGATTTTCATTTATCTTGCAGCGGCTAACGGAGGAACATCTGCAAACGGAACAGTTGCTTCAACAAATAGTAACCAGAAGCTGGATGAACAAGCACCTGAAATCATAGGTTTGGAATATCAGTCAGAAACAAAGCTTGACTATGCAGAATATTTCAAGATTTATCATTATGATCAGGGGATTGTGCTTCTTGAAATCGATATGACGAAGGACACAGCAAGAGACCCGGAAAAAGCAGAGGAAACAAAGTCTGAAAATGAGAAGTCCGCGGAAGATAAAGAGAAGTCTTCCAAGAAGAAAGTAGCTTCTGTTACGATCAATAGATCAGAAGATTCTAAGAACTCAGATGCAGAAAGCAAAGTAGATGCTTCTGCCGAGGAATCCGCAGCTTCGGATAACAACGGCACAAGCGAACAGGAACTGGCAGCAGAGCTTTACAAGGGAAATGTTGTGAAATATCTGATCGTTCCGGAGGATGTGGAAGTTCTGGTTGGTCTTGAGCAGGATATGATCATTGTGAAGAAACCTGTGGATCATACTTATGCAGAGTCTGATGAGATTCTGAATACGATGAAAGATCTCGATCTTCTTGACAATGTTGCGGCAGTTGGAATGAAGAGCAAAGACTGTACAGTATCCGAGATTGCTGATAAGATGAAAGCAAAAGACGGAGAGAAGAATGCTGAAGTTGCATATGCAGGAACAGCGGACAAGCTGAAGTTGAAGAACCTTGTGAAGAGTGAAGTGAATCTTGCATTGTTTACAGGAGATATTCTTCCAAGAGAAGATTCTGAGGAAAATGTAGCGAAAGATATTGACAAAATAGCAGATAAAGACAGTAAAGATACAAAAGAGACTCTGACAGTAGAAGAGAAGACGGAACAGTTCGAAGAGCTGACAGAAAAGCTTGCAATGCTTGGTATTCCGGTTTTTGTTGATCGTTCTTCCGAGGAAAAGACGGAGCTTGGAAAACAGGAGTGGATCAAGGTCTACGGCGTTCTCTACGGATGTGAAGAGCTGACGAACGAGAAGTTTGATGCAGCTGTAGCAGCGGCAGAGAAATAGGAGAGAAAAATAGAATGAAGATAAGAAGATGCAGAATCACAGCGTTAATGCTTTCAGCTGCACTTCTGCTCGGAGGCTGCGGTTCTACCGCAGCCTCCGGTGGAAACAGCGGTAATAATTCAGCAGGTGCAGATGTGACAAAGGATAAGACTAAAGATGCAGCCGACAAGACAAAAAAAGCACCGGAGATCGAAGGGCTTACCTATGAAGCTACAATGGATCTGACTTACGCGACAGAATTCGATGTATACTATTATAAGGATGGATATAAGTTGATCGATGTCCATGAAGATAAGCAATATCTGATCGTTCCGGAAGGTGAAGAAGAACCGGAAAATCTGGCGGATGATATTGTTGTGATCCAGCAGCCGACAGAGAATATTTATATGGCGGCGACAGCATCCATGTCTCTGTTTGATGCAATCGGCGGAATTGACAAGGTGAAATTCTCCGGGCTTGAGGCTTCCGGCTGGTATGTAGAGAGTGCAAAGGAAGCAATGGAATCCGGAACGATGACATTTGCGGGAAAATACAGCGAACCGGATTATGAGACTCTCGTTGACGGAGACTGTGATCTGGTAATCGAATCAACGATGATCCTTCATACACCGAAAGTACAGGAAATGATCGAAGATCTTGGGATTCCGGTATTTGTAGACTACTCCAGTTATGAGTCACATCCGCTTGGAAGAACCGAGTGGATCAAGCTTTATGGGGCGCTTCTGAATAAAGAGGAAGAAGCGGATACATTTTTTGACCAGCAGGCTCACGTGATCGAGGAACTGAAAGGATTCGAGAACACGGAAAAGACGGTTGCTTATTTCTATGTGAGTACAGATGGTTCAATCGTTGTGAGAAAATCTGACGATTATATTCCGTCAATGATCGAAATCGCAGGTGGAAGATATGCGTTCAAAGATCTGAAGAATCCGGACAGCAACGCACCATCTGTTAAACTGACGATGGAGGAATTCTATGCGACTGCTGTAGGTGCAGATTATCTGATCTACAACGGGACGATCGACGGACAGGTAAATAGTATCAGTGAACTGGAAGCAAAGAATGAATTGTTCTCCGAATTCAAGGCGGTGAAAGACGGAAATGTCTGGTATACCGGAAAGAACTTATATCAGGCAACAGATACAGTCGGAGAGCTGATCAAAGATATGCATCTGATGCTGACAGACGGTGATGCATCTCAGATGACATTTCTTGAAAAGATGGAGTAGAAGAATGGAGCAGACAAGTTTTCATCAGGAAAATTTCAGACGGCGTACAAGATACACAGCGGTATTTCTGATTCTTGCAGCAGTATTCTGTGTTGTGACAGTGCTAAATATCAATACCGGAAATGTTCATATTCCGGTACCTAAGATTCTGCGCATTCTCTTTCTGAAAGAAGGAGCGGCGACAGAGTACAATATTATATGGAAGATCCGTCTTCCGAGAATTCTGATGGCAGCGCTCCTTGGTGGTGCATTGTCTCTTTCAGGTTTTTTGCTGCAGACATTTTTTTCCAATCCTATTGCCGGACCTTTCGTTCTCGGAATTTCTTCCGGAGCGAAAATGGTCGTGGCACTTACAATGATCGTGTATTTGAAATATATCGGAAGATTTTCTTCGTATACACTGATTCTTGCAGCATTTATCGGGTCGCTGATCTCGACGGGATTTATCCTTCTGATGTCGAAAAAAGTGCAGCATATGGCATCTCTTCTTGTCGGAGGAATCATGATCGGATATATCTGTTCGGCTATCACGGATTTTGTTGTAACCTTTGCGGATGATTCTGATATTGTGAATCTGCATGGATGGTCGCAAGGAAGCTTTTCCGGAATGAGCTGGAGCAATATTCGTGTGGCAGCAGTGGTTGTCGGACTTGCGGTGCTGTTTACATTTTTCTTATCTAAGCCGATCAGTGCGTATCAGCTGGGAGAAGCATACGCGCAGAGCATGGGCGTGAATATTAAGACATTTCGTGTGATCTTGATTTTGCTTTCGAGTATTCTGTCTGCGTGTGTGACTGCATTTGCCGGACCGATTTCCTTCGTGGGAATCGCAGTTCCATTTCTTGCAAGGAAAGCATTTGGAACGTCAAAACCGATCGTGGTCATACCGGGAACATTCTTTATGGGAGCTGTGTTCTGTATGATCTGCGACCTGATCGCACGAATGGCGCTGGCTCCTGTAGAGCTGAATATCAGTACGGTAACTTCTATTTTGGGTGCACCGATCGTTATCTATATGATGATACCGAAGGGAGGAAGAAAATAAGATGGCAGATTATTATTTTCAAATGAAAGACCTGTCGGTAGGTTATAATGGAAACTCCCTGATCCATGATATTAATATAGGGATCAATAAAGGTGAGATCGTGACTTTGATCGGTCCGAATGGTTCGGGAAAGTCAACGATTTTGAAAAGTATTACAAGACAGCTGAAAGTCGTTGGAGGGAATGTGTTTTTTGATGATACTTCTCTTCTGAAACTGCCGTACAAAGAGCTTGCGTCTAAGATGGCGGTCGTGTTGACGGATCGGATCAAGACAGAGTTGATGACATGTCATGATATTGTGGCGACCGGACGTTATCCTTACACGGGACGACTTGGGATTCTGACGCAGGAAGATGAACGGCTGGTGGAAGAGGCGATGCAGGCGGTGCATGCGCAGGAGCTCGGCAACCGTGATTTTAATGCGATTAGTGACGGACAGAAGCAGCGCGTTCTGCTGGCGAGAGCAATCTGTCAGGACCCGGATGTGATCGTTTTAGATGAGCCGACTTCGTTCCTGGATGTAAAATATAAGTTGGAGCTGTTGTCTATCCTTGAGCGGATGGCAAGACAGAAGAAGATTACGGTGATTATGTCTCTTCATGAAATCGATCTGGCACAGAAGATTTCGGACAAGATCATCTGTGTCAAAGGCGAGACGATTTCACATTATGGAAGTCCGGAAGAAGTATTTACAGAAGAAATCATTCGCGAATTGTATGGAATCAATAATGGATATTTTGACCCGCTTTTTGGAAGTATTGAACTTCCTGCGCCGGAGGGTGAGCCGGAAGTGTTCGTGATCTCTTCCGGTGGAACTGGAATCCCGGTTTATCGAAGACTTCAGAAGGAGCACATCCCGTTTGCGGCAGGTATTTTATATGAAAATGATATGGATTACCGGCTGGCAAGATTACTGGCAGCAGAAGTGATCACGGAAGAACCGTTTGAGGAGATTCGGGAAGAAACGCTTCAGAAAGCATTTGAGACAATAGGGAAATGTAAGCGTGTGATCAATGCCGGAGTGAAGATCGGTGCGTGGAACAAAGGGATTGAGAAGCTGCTTGAAAAAGCGGAAAAAGAAGGGAAATTATAAGAAAGAGTCACGTTAATGCTTAAAATTAATGTTTTAAAGCATTAACGTGACTCTTTTTGTTGCTATTCACTGTGTCGAATGGTAGAATAGAAACAATGACGACCTGTGAAAGGAAGTTATGTATAAAGAAAACAAGAGAAACTAACAGCGGAGGCTGTTAAATGAGTGGAGGAATTCTATGAGCAACAAAGGACAATCAGGAAAGCGAGCAAGCTTCTCGGGTAAGATCGGGTATGTGCTTGCAGTTGCGGGCTCAGCAGTCGGCCTGGGAAATATCTGGAGATTCCCGTATTTGGCTGCGAAGTACGGTGGAGGAATCTTTCTTCTCGTGTATTTGATTTTGACAGTAACTTTTGGATATGTTTTGATCATGTCAGAGACAGCACTTGGACGAATGACAAGAAAAAGTCCTGTCGGAGCATATCAGACTTTCGGTAAGACGAAATCATTCAAGATCGGTGGATGGCTCAACGCAGTGATCCCGATGTTGATCGTACCTTATTATAGTTCAATTGGTGGGTGGGTTATTAAGTATCTGGTAGAGTATCTGAGAGGAAATGTGCAGACCGTTGCACAGGATGGATATTTTACAGAATTTATTTCAGATTCTTTCCAGGTAGAAGCATGGTTTATCGTATTTGCCGTTCTTGTATTCTGCGTTATCCTTGCAGGAGTTGAGAATGGAGTAGAACGTGTTTCTAAGATCATGATGCCGATTCTGGTTATCCTTGCGATAATCGTTGCAATTTATTCTGTGACAAGACCGGGTGCGATCGAAGGTGTGAAATACTTCCTGATCCCAAATCCGAAGCATTTCTCTGCAATGACAGTTGTTGCAGCGATGGGACAGATGTTCTATTCTCTGTCAATCGCAATGGGAATTTTGTATACATATGGTTCTTATATTGGTAAAGATGTTGATCTTGAGAAGACTACAACACAGGTTGAGATTTTCGATACAGCGATCGCAATGCTTGCAGGACTTATGATCATTCCGGCTGTATTTGCATTCTCCGGTGGTAATCCGGATGACCTGCAGGCAGGACCGTCTCTGATGTTCATCACACTTCCGAAAGTATTTGCAAGTATGGGAGTTGGAAGAGTGGCAGGAATCCTGTTCTTCGTATTAGTACTTCTTGCAGCAGCAACAAGTGCAATCTCACTTTTGGAGACAAGCGTATCTACCTTCCAGGATGAGCTTCATTGGAGCAGACCGAGATGTTGTATCTTGATGGCTGTTGTTATGATCGTTATTGGAACATTATCATCCATGGGTTACGGATTACTGGATTTCATTCAGTTCTTTGGTATGGCAAGTCTGGACTTCTTCGACTTCCTGACAAACTCCGTGATGATGCCGCTTGCAGCACTTGCAACATGTTTCTTGATTATTCGTACAGTTGGATTTGACAAGATCGCAAGGGAGATCGAGCAGTCATCTGCATTTAAGAGAAAGAAATTATACATGTTCTTTTTGAAATATCTGGCACCAATCTTCCTGGTCATTATTTTACTTAGTTCCATTGCAAATGTATTGGGAATTATTTCTATGTAACAAGAAAAATGCTTGTTAAAATAGACATGGAATGTTGCTGTAAATGTACCTGCATGGTATAATATGACTAGACTTGTAAAGTTTAGAAACAGTTCAGCCATACAACGAAGTGGTCATAAACTGACGGTCTTACGTTGTATGGCTGAATTGCAATAATTTTACATTTTAAGAAAATAATAGGAGTGATTAAGATGTATCAGGAAGAGTATAAGCGCTGGATGACAGCAGACCTGGAAGACGCAGATCTGATGCCGGAATTAGCAAAAATCGAAGGAAATGATGACGAGATCAAGGAGCGTTTCGCAGTTGCGCTGAAGTTTGGAACAGCCGGACTTCGTGGAGTGCTTGGAGCAGGAACAAACAGAATGAATATCTATGTTGTTCGTCAGGCTACACAGGGACTTGCTAACTGGGTAAAGACACAGGGCGGTACACAGACAGTAGCGATCAGCTACGACAGCCGTCTTAAGAGTGATGTGTTTGCGAAGACAGCAGCAGGAGTTCTTGCAGCGAACGGAATTAAAGTAAGAATTTACGATGCTCTGATGCCTGTACCGGCACTTTCCTTTGCAACACGTTATTATAACTGTAACGCAGGTGTTATGGTAACAGCATCCCACAACCCGGCGAAGTATAACGGATATAAGGCATACGGACCGGATGGATGCCAGATGACAGATGATGCAGCAGCAATCGTATACGAAGAGATCCAGAAGACAGATGTACTTACAGGTGCGAAGTATATGTCTTTCGCTCAGGGAGTTGAAGAAGGTCTGATCCGTTTCGTAGGAGATGACTGTAAGGATGCACTGTATGAGGCAATCGAGTCCCGTCAGGTTCGTCCGGGTCTGTGTAAGAGTGCAGGACTTAAGCTTGTATACAGCCCACTGAATGGATCAGGATTAGTACCGGTAACTCGCGTACTCAAAGATATCGGAATCACAGACGTAACAATCGTACCGGAGCAGGAGTACCCGAATGGATATTTCACAACATGCAGTTACCCGAACCCAGAGATCTTTGCAGCACTTGAACTGGGACTGAATCTTGCGAAAGAGACAGGCGCAGATCTTATGCTTGCAACAGACCCTGATGCAGACCGTGTCGGAATCGCTATGAAGTGCCCAGACGGATCCTATGAGCTTGTTTCAGGAAATGAAGTCGGAGTTCTTCTTCTTGACTACATCGCAGCAGGACGTATCGAGAAAGGCACAATGCCTGAGAAGCCGGTAGCAGTGAAATCTCTCGTATCTACACCACTTGCAGATGCAGTTGCAGAGCATTACGGAGTAGAACTTCGCAACGTACTGACAGGATTCAAATGGATCGGAGATCAGATTGCGAACCTCGAGGCAGCAGGAGAAGTTGACCGTTTTATCTTCGGATTTGAAGAGAGCTACGGATACCTTGCAGGACCTTATGTACGTGATAAAGATGCAATCATCGGATCTATGCTGATCTGTGAGATGGCTGCTTACTACAGAAGCATCGGAAGCTCACTGAAGCAGAGACTGGAAGAGATCTACGCACAGTACGGACGTTATCTCAACAAGATCGATAGCTTTGAATTCCCGGGACTGAGCGGAATGGATAAGATGTCAGGAATCATGGAAGATCTTCGTAAGAATCCGCTGGAAGAGATCGCAGGATACAAAGTAGCCAGCGTGATCGATTACGAGAAGACAGAAGAAACAGGACTTCCGAAGGCTAACGTACTTGTTTACAAACTGGAGAACAACGAGACAGTAATCGTTCGTCCATCCGGAACAGAGCCGAAGATCAAGATCTACTACACAACACTTGGTAAAGATCTTGCAGAGGCAGAAGCTGAGAAAGAGAAGCTTGCAGAAGCACTGAAACCTATTATGGAATAATGGAAGATGGGAAAGGGGATCAGATATCTGGTCTCCTTTTTTCGATACCGCTATTAATGAAAATGCATCTAGTAAATATGCAGCATATATGTTAAAATCAATACATTACAGTAAAGTAATAAAGTGATTAGAGAACGAAGCAGATGGAGGAATATTACGATGTATATAACATGTCTTGATGTAGAAGGAGTATTAGTACCAGAGATTTGGATTGCATTTGCAGAGGCGAGTGGAATTCCGGAACTCAAGAAGACAACAAGAGACGAACCTGATTATGATAAGCTGATGAACTGGAGACTTGGAATTCTGAAAGAGCATGGTCTTGGACTGAAAGAGATTCAGGAGACGATCGCAAAGATCGATCCGCTCCCGGGAGCGAGAGAGTTCTTAGATGAGCTTCGTTCATTCACACAGGTAATCCTGATCAGTGATACATTTACACAGTTTGCAACACCGCTGATGGAGAAGCTGGGGTGGCCGACACTGTTCTGTAACAGTCTGAAAGTAGCTGAGGACGGCGAGATCACAGGATTCAAGATGCGCGTAGAGCAGTCTAAGTTAAGTACTGTGAAAGCACTGCAGTCTATCGGATTTGACACAATTGCAAGCGGAGATTCCTACAATGACCTTGGCATGATCCAGGCAAGTAAGGCAGGATTCTTATTCCGCAGTACAGAGCAGATCAAGGCAGATCATCCGGAACTTCCGGCATATGAGACTTATGATGAGCTTCTGACAGCAATTAAAGACGCGATGAAATAGAGGATGAAAATACGAAAAAGCATCTGCACAGCCTGAATTGGCCGGTTGCAGATGCTTTTTTATATGTTAGGAAAGTTCTTTCCTAACATAAAAAAACGCTCCGCTTAGGATGCGCACTGCGGCGTACAAGGTAGGCGTCGCAAGCGACCGCCGCAGGCGCAAGAATGTGCGAGCACATTCTTTGTTCTATATAGATTAATGTAGAAAATCATGATAAGATAGAAAGACAAAGAAGTATTAGCAGAATCAGCAGTATAGAAAAATGGAATCTGTAAGATTGGATGAATAAACAGGAAAGGACTACAACCAACATGTTATACGATGAAATCATGAAGATAGTGACACTGGCAGGGGAACTGATGCTTCAGGCACAGGACGAGGAACTGACAGTTTTTGATAAAGAAGGAACCGCAAACTTTGTGACAAAGCATGATAAGGAGATTCAGTTTTATCTGATCCAGAACCTGCGTCAGCTTATACCGGAAGCGACATTTCTTGCAGAGGAAGACGGGATGCAGCAGGAACTTGGAGATGGCTATTGTTTCATTATAGATCCGATTGACGGAACGACGAACTTTATCTTTGATTACAAGCACAGTTGTATCTCAGTCGGTCTGACAAAGTTTGGAAGAATGCTGTTTGGCTGTGTTTACAACCCTTACACAAGAGAAATGTATTCCGCTGTGAAAGGCGAAGGGGCGAAGCTGAACGGAAAAGAGATTCACTGTTCGGATAAAGGACTTGCAGATAATCTGGTTGCATTCGGAACTGCACGGTATCAGACAGAAGATACAGACAGAATCTTTGACCATGCGAAGAAGCTGTATCTGAACAGCCTTGGAATTCGTGCAGGTGGTTCAGCAGCACTTGATATCTGCCGTGTGGCATCCGGTGCAAATGGAGTCTATCTTGAACTGATGCTGTATCCGTGGGATTATGCGGCAGCATCTTTGATCGTGATGGAAGCAGGAGGATTTATCTCAACAGCAGAGGGCGGAATGATCACGTTGGATCAGCCGTGTTCCATCCTGGCAGCAGGACGGCAGTGCTGGAAGGAAGCAAGCCAGTTGTTGAGTGAATAATCAGAAGAATGGAATAGAGAGAAAAAATAGAAAGGAACTGAATTCATATGTTTACGCATGAGATGATAAAATCTTTTAATCAGTTAGAGATGGATGTATATAATTACATCATCAGCAATGAAGAAAAAGTAGTATATATGAAAGTACGTGAATTGGCAGAGGAGGTTCATGTTTCGACAACGACGATCCTTCGCTTTTGTAAAAAGGTAGGATGCGAGGGATATTCTGAATTCCGTTTGAAATTAAAACAGGAAGTTAGCAGCAAGGAACAGAAGAAAATCAATATGGATCTTACTGCGGTTAAAGATTTCTTTGAGAGGGTGCAGACACAGGCATTTGCTGAGAATATCCAGGAAGCTGTGAAGTTACTTACAAAGGCATCGTCAATTATATTTGTAGGTGTGGGGAATTCTTCTATTATAGGAAAGTATGGAGCAAGATATTTTAATAATGTAGGCTGGTTTTCTTTTGCAATTGATGATCCATTTACTCCGGTATTTCGTGGAAAAGGTGAGAAAACAGCTACAATCGCATTGTCTGTATCAGGAGAGACGGAACAGACACTGATGTTGGCAGAAAAGTTGAAAAGAAGAGGGAGCAGCCTGATATCTATTACAAATAAGGCAAACTGTTCTTTGGCGAAGATGAGTGACTGCAATATAAATTATTATGTTTCAGAGTATAAAAATAAAGAAGACGAAGATTATGATCTGACATCCCAGATGGCAGTCGTTTTTATTTTGGAATTAATCGGAAGAGAATTGAAGGGCGTCCATAACGATA
>PPYE01662450.1_pt1 | contig 23769 bp, 25 predicted proteins | sample 1559881 | NCBI WGS metagenome assembly PPYE01 (sample SAMN08240022, study PRJNA423297) | Human gut metagenome, whole genome shotgun sequencing project. | reverse complement strand
CCGCAGCTCCTTGGGGATGCGGTTTCGGTTTTTGGCGATGAGGGAGTTGGCCGCCGCCAAGATCTCCGGGGTGGAGCGGTAGTTGTCCAGCAGGAAGATGGTGCGGGCGCCCGGGAACTTCTGGTCAAACTCCAGCAGGTACTTTACATTGGCCCCCCGCCAGGTGTAGATGGTCTGGTCCGGGTCGCCCACGATGAACAGATTTTTGTGGTAGCCGCACAGCACCTCCATGAGCTCATACTGGAGCTGGTCGATGTCCTGAAACTCGTCGATCATGATGTACTCCAGCCGCTGCTGCCACTTGAGCTTGATGTCCGGGTGCTCCTGGAAGATGTACTGGGAGAATTTAATCAAATCGTTGTAGTCCAGACCGAAGCACTTCTTCTCCTGGTACAGATACCCGTAAAAGATGATGTCCGCGGGGGAGGCGGCCCGGTCGTACTTCTCCTTCAGCGCGTCCAGGGACAGGGCAATCAGGTCCCGGTAGTAGTTGGGCCGCTGGAACAGCTTCTGAATCTCGATCATGTCCCGGGCGGCGGAGAAGGTCATGTCCCGGAGGGTGAGCCCCCGCTCCTCATAGATGATCTGGAGCATAGCGTCAATGTCCGAGTTGTCCAGCACCAGGAAGCTCTTGGGATACTGGACCGCGTGGCTGTCCTCCTGGAGTATTGAGACGCAGAAGCCGTGGAAGGTGTTGATATAGCCGGTGTCGTTGTCCCCGGTGAGGGCGTGGATGCGCTGGCGCATCTCATTGGCCGACTTGTTGGTGAAGGTGACGCACAGGATGTTCCCCGGCAGGATGCCCAGCTCGTTCACCAGGTAGGCGAAGCGGTGGGTGAGGGCCCGGGTCTTGCCGGAGCCCGCCCCGGCCACCACCCGGATAAACCCCTCGGTGGCGGTGACGGCCTCCCGCTGGGCCGGGTTGAGCCCCTGGAGCAGATCGGTCATGGCGGTGCCAGCCCCTTTCTCGAACGGTTGTTTGCTTTATTATAGCAGACGCCGGGCCGGGGCTCAAGAGGGGGGCGGAAAATCCAAGCGGCCGGTTCCGGGCCGGAAACAGACCCGGCCCCGGATTTTCATTGCGGGCCGGAGAAAAATGTGCTATTCTGTAATCTGCAACATCTTCTGGAGGTCGGTTCCATGAAACAGTTTCAACCCTCGGAGTCCTTGGCGGTGGGGTTTCTGCTGGCCCTCACCGGCGGACTGCTGGACGCGTACAGCTACTTGAACCGGGGCGAGGTGTTCGCCACGGCGGAGACGGGCAATATCGTCCTGATGGGAATCAATCTGGCCCAGCAGAACTGGAGCGGCGCGCTGCACTATCTGCTGCCCGTGCTGGCCTTCACCGCCGGCATCCTGGCCGCCGAGTGGGTCCGCCGCCGCTGTGACCCCGGGGAGGGGCGTCCGCAGCGTCTCCACTGGCGGCTGCCCCTGCTGCTGGCGGAGTGCGGGGCCATTCTGGTGGTCTCGGCGCTCCCCATGGGACCGCTGGACCCGCTGGCCAACATTATCATCTCCTTTGCCAGCGCCCTCCAGGTGGAGTCCTTCCGCAACATCCAGGGGTACGGCTGCGTCACCACCATGTGTACCGGAAATCTGCGCAGCGGGACGGAAAACCTGTTCCACTGGCTGTCCCGGCGGGAGCCAAAGGCGCCCCCCAAGATCAGAGTCTATTACGGCCTGATTACCTGCTTTATCCTGGGAGCGGTGGTCAGCGGCCTGGCGAGCCCGCTGCTGGCCCAGCGGACGGCGCTGCTGGCCTGCGTGCCGCTGCTGGCGGTATTTTTCCTGCTGCTGCGCGGGGAGAAGGAGTGCGGGGCGTGAGCTCCGCTTCTGCTGCCATCAGAAATATATTCCAGTCAGAGGTTTTAAAAGCCCGGAGGGACAGTGGTGTTCTCCGGGCTCTCTGCTGCGAAAGACGGCTGGGTCCGCATCTGCGGCGCCGGCACGGAACACTGCCCCAAGCGCGTTCCCATGTCAGACATGATGGCGGGACTGAAAGCGCTCACGTAAACCTGACCTTTTTAGTGAAATAGGCCCCGCATCACCCGGAGAACCGGGTGGGCGGGGCCTGTTGGCGATATCATCACCTTTTGGGGCTTATTCAGCATTGTCATCCAAACGCTCGATTTTGAAAATCACCGGCCTTGTGCCGTCGGAACAGCAGGTGATCATCACGTTCTCCTGATTCATCCAGCCTTTCATGATAGAGCCGCCCTGCAATCCGGTGTAGATGTACCGGGCGATGGCGTCCCACGCCTCGGAGCAGTGGGGCAGCTTGGGGCCGCCGGCCACGGTGTCTGGGTCGGCGCTGGTTTTAATCAGGGTGTTCAGGCCCATGTGCCAGAAGTCGTCCCGGTCCCCATCCCGCTCAAATATAAACTCGTCCCCCACGTTGTAGCAGGGGCAGGCTCCGGCGTTGGGATCGGCGCAGTACTGCCGCTGCAATTCCGGGTACAGCTTCTTGTCGATCACGGTGAGTTTGACTGTGTGCTTCATGGATCGTTCCTCCTATTCGCGGCGTCATGCGTGGAAAAAGCGGTTTTCCTGTGATATAATCTGTCCATCTCACTGGAGAACGGGGGGACCGCCATGCTGACGCCCAGATATTATTTCGCGGATGATTTCCGCGCGTTCCACGACTACTTTCTCGCTCAGCCCCACAAGGAAACGGTGTTCCGCAAAGGGGAGCTCCTGTGGAAGCCCGGCCAGCCCTATGATCGCCTAAACTAATTTCTCTCCGGCGCGGCGGTTCATTTTGCGGAGCATGAGACCGGCCGGCGCAGGATCATCAGCTTTCACGGCCCCGGGACCGTGTTCCCAGGCTATCATACCACAGATTTCCGGATCGAGTTGTCCCTGACCATGTCGGCGCTGTCGGAGATCCGCGTACTGGAGTTTACGATCCCTCAATTCCGGGCTATGTTTGAATCCAATGCAGCCCTGGCGGAACAGGTGGTCAACTGGTACGCCATGTATGTCAACCGGTTTCTCTTTGAAACGGTCCACCAGGAGTTCAACTCCTCCCGGGTCAAGCTGTGCAACCTGCTGTACCTGCTGACCATGAACCAGCCGGCAAATTCCGGCCTTGTCATTGAGATGACCCAGGAGGACCTTGCGGACATCCTTGGAATCAGCCGGGTCCATCTCACACGGGAACTGACCGAGCTGCGGCGCATGGGGGTCCTTACTACGACGCGGGGCAGGCTGACCATTACGGATCTTCCTGCCCTGGCCGGGCTCTGCACGGACGAAACGGTGTAGTGCATGGATCATTCTAACTGCTTCATCCTCCCCTGTCTGCTACCAAGGTTACACAAGTCCCCTCTGTCACGCTCCTGCGGGCGGGGCGAAAAACCGGAAGAGCGAAAAATGCGCTCTTCCGGTTTTCCTTCTGTTCATCGCTGTCTCCCGCGCCTATCCCGGCAGAGAATCTGTCAGGATCTGGAGAAACCGGGACACCTCCGGGGACGGCTCCTTTGCGTACAAAATACCGTAGGGGACCGTGTAGTCCCACTCCACCGGCAGCGTGATCAGGGAGGGGTGGATTTCCGCCCAGGCGTCCAGGGTCAGCAGCAGGGTGCCGTTCTGCTCACAGGCGTTGAAGGTGTCCAGGTCGTAGTAGTAATCGGCCTCCTCCACAATGATCTGGGGATGGGTCAACTGAAGGACGTCCTGAAAGTGGTCCAGCCGCTCCGTCTCCCCGCGCCTGACCTTCACCAGATGCTCCCCATGCAGGTCTTGGATGGAGAGCACCTTCTTTGCCGCAAGGGGGTGGCCCTCGGGCACGGCCACACAGAGGCGGTAGTCTCCCAGAATCAGGTAGCTTGCCCGGGAGCGGATGGTCTTGGAGTCGAAGGTCCCCACCAGCAGATCAAAGGTTTCCCCCAGCGCCCCAATGACGGCAAACCGCTCCTCCTTGGTATCCGTATAGGGCACGATATGGAACTTGTACTGGGGGTAGGCGGTGCGGAGCGGCGCCCACAGGTCGGTCAATACCTTGCTGGGGTTCAGCAGGGACGAGCCCACCCGGATGACGATCCCCTCCTCCTGCTCCGCGCGTTTGGCCCTGTCCGCCGCGTGATCGGCCAGCGCCGCCATCTTTTTGCCGTCCTGAACCAGCGACCGCCCCGCCGCGGTCAGCACGACTCCTTTTTTATCCCGCTTGAACAGCGTCACACCCAGGCGGTCCTCCAGGGTGTTGATGTGTTTCATCACCGACGCCGGCGTGACCAGGAGACGCCTGGCGGCTTTGGTGAAGCTGCCGCACTCTGCCACCTGTAAAAACACCTGCATCTGCTGGCTGAGCATGAGATGCGCCTCCTTCTTCTATTTACTTTTTGTATATAGACTGTAGCATTTCTGGTCATTCCCTGTCAAGGAAAACCGCGCTAAAATAGAGCCATCCAAACCAGAACAGGAGGAAGCGACGATGGAATATACCACTTTGCGCAACGGAGTCCAGATCCCCATGCTGGGGTACGGCACCTATCAGATCCCGGCGGAGGACACGAAGCGCTGTGTGCTGGAGGCCCTGTCGGTGGGCTACCGGAGCATCGACACGGCCCAGGGCTATTTCAACGAGGAGGGCGTGGGAGAGGCGGTCGCCCAGTGCGGCATCCCCCGGGAAGAGCTGTTCCTGACGGACAAGGTCTGGATCAGCAGCGGCGGGTATGAAAAGGCCGCTGCCTCCATTGACGCATCCCTGAAGAAACTCCGGACCGACTACATCGACCTGATGCTGGTCCATCAGCCCTTTAACGACTACTACGGCACCTGGCGCGCCCTGGAGGAGGCATATCGGGCAGGGAAGCTCCGGGCCATCGGCGTGTCCAACTTCATGCCGGACCGCTTCATCGACCTGTGCGGCTTCGTGGACATCGCGCCCATGGTGAATCAGCTGGAGGTCCATGTGTTCCAGCAGCAGCGGACCATCCGCCCCTATCTGGAGAAACACGGCACCCAGCTTATGGCATGGTCTCCGCTGGCCCAGGGGAGAAACGGGCTCTTCACCGACCCCACCCTCCAGAAAATCGGCGCGCGGTACGGCAAGACGGCGGCCCAGGTCAATCTGCGGTTCCTCATGCAGTCCGGCGTGGTGGTGATCCCCAAGTCCACCCACCGGGAGCGCATGGCGGAGAATTTTGACCTGTTCGACTTCCGTCTGACCGACGAAGAGATGGAACAGCTTCAGGCCATGGATCTGGGCCGCAGCCAGTTTATCGACCACTATGCCCCCGATGTGGCGGAGATGTTCGTGGGCGCCGGCTCTGTGTAAGGAGGAGATATTGATGAGCAGCAGCAAACTCGGATTCGGCATGATGCGCCTGCCTCAGCGCTCCCCGGAGGCCACGGACATTGACTTTGATCAGGTCAGCCAGATGGTGGACCGATTCCTGGAGGCCGGGTTCACCTACTTTGACACCAGCTGGGCCTACCACAACGGAGCCAGCGAGACAGCGGTCAAGAGGTGCCTCGTCAGCCGCCATCCCCGGGACCGCTTCGTGTTGGCCTCCAAGCTCCCCACCTTCGCCATCACCCGGGAGGAAGAGGCGGAGGAGATCTTCGCCCAGCAGCTGGAGCGGTGCGGTGTGGACTACTTTGACTATTATCTGCTCCACAATGTGAACTGGATGCGCTGTCGCCAGATCATCCGGGACGCACACCTGTTTGAGCACATGCAGCAGTGGAAGGAGCAGGGCAAGATCCGGCACATCGCCTTCTCCTTCCATGACACCGCCGATGTGCTGGACCAGATCCTCACGGAGCACCCGGAGGTGGAGGCGGTGCAGATCGCCCTGAACTACTTCGACTGGGACGCCCGGTATATCCAGGCCCGCCGGTGCTATGAGACCATCCGCGCCCACGGCAGACAGGTTATCGTCATGGAGCCGGTAAAGGGCGGTATGCTGGCAAAGGCCCCGGAGGCGGCCGAGGCGCTGATGCGGGCCCAGCGGCCGGAGGACTCCATCGTGTCCTGGGCCCTTCGGTTCGCCGCCGGGCTGGATAGAGTATTGGCTGTACTATCCGGCATGTCCACCCTGGAGCAGGTGGCGGACAACATCGCCACATTCCAAAGATTCCAGCCCATAAACGAGAAAGAGCGGGAGATCCTGCGCCAGACCGCCGGCCTCTACCGGCAGAGCGGCCCTGTGGGCACGGCGGATTTTACTCCCTATGAGGCAATCAACCCCAACGGGGTCAGTGCGGCGGACATTCTGGACACCTACAACGCCTGTATGCTCCAGCCGGTCCCCACCTTTGGCGCGGAGGGCAACTACTTCTCCTGCCAAAAGGCCAAGCGCGGGCTGCGCAGGGAGGACCGCTGCATCCCCGGCCCGGCAGTTCTGGCCGACGGCACGGATGTCACGGAGCTGGTCCACAGGGCGGAGGACTTTCTCAGCGAAAACAGCTTTTTCCAGTACGATTTCTAACGCGATGAGGAGCTGCCCGCCCTTGGCGGAGAAATGTAGCGTTTTAGCAGGAGCGGCAGCGCTGCCGCTCCTGTTTTCTGCTGGGTGCGCCTGTGGCTGCTTCCGGTCGAGGGTCTGTCCGGAACACGGAAAGATATCGTTTCCCCTGCTTTGTCCGGATGATGACAATACCCCTCTGATGCATCTATTTCTCTGCATCAGAGGGGTAATTTATCTGATGGCTGTGATCTTGAAGCGGTTCAGCTGAACCCAGCGGATCTTTTTGCCTCAGATTTTTTGATTTCCGGTGGACCAGACGTGGCTCTCCTTCGCCGCGGCCGGTGTATTCTGGGCCATGACGCCCACCAGGGGATGGGGGACATAGGGCTCCTCCAGATAGGCGCACTCCTCGTCGGTCAGCTCCAGATCCACCGCTTTGGCCGCCCCTTCAATGTGGTGGAGCTTGGTGGCCCCCACCACCGGAGCGGTCACCTTGGTCAGCAGCCAGGCCAGGGAAATCTCCGTCATGGAGACGCCCCGCCGGTCCGCCAGCTCCGCCACCCGCTGGATAATAGGCGCATCCTGATCCGCCATGCCGCCATACTTCATTTGCGCATAGCTGTCCTCCTGAAGGCGCTTGGAGGCCTCGCCGGGGTGTTTGGACAGCCGTCCCCCGGCCAGAGAGCTGTACGGCGTCATGGCGATGTTCTCCTCCCGGCAGAAGGGCGCCATCTCCCGTTCCTCCTCCCGGAAGATCAGGTTGTAGTGCCCCTGTACCGACACGAACTTGGCAAAGCCCTCTTTTTCCGCCAGGGCGTTGGCCTTACACAGCTGCCAGGCGAAGCAGTTGGAGATGCCGATGTAGCGTGTCTTGCCCTCCTTCACCATCTGGTTCAAGCCGTCCAGGATGTCATAGAGGGGCGTCTGGTAGTCCCACATGTGGTAGATGTACAGGTCTATATGGTCCATGCCCAGATTTTGCAGGCTCTTCTCCAACAGACGGCGGATATGCTCCTGGCCGGAGACGCCTGCCTCGATCTCCTGGTTGGTGCGGGGCAGGAACTTAGTGGCGACCACGACCTCGTCCCGCCGGGCAAAATCCCGCAGGGCACGGCCCAAATATTGCTCACTGGTGCCGCTCTGATAGCCGATGGCGGTGTCAAAGAAGTTGACGCCCAGCTCCAGCCCGCGCTTCATGATTTCTCTGGAATGCTCCTCATCAATGGTCCAGGTATGCTGGCCGTGGTGTGCATCGCCAAAGCCCATACACCCCATACAGATCCGAGATACCGTTAAGTCTGAGCTGCCTAGTTGTGTGTATTTCATCTGTATCCTCCATTCTATTTTTCACCCTTCCTTGGGCCGCCTCCATTTTGTATTCAGCATAGCACAAATGGTTTCAAATGTAGAATACCTATTTTTTATGACGAAAAATAGGAAATGAGCATTTTTAGATTGCATGGAAACACAGGATATGATATTTTAAAATCAAAAGGGGGAACCAAGATGGAACTGCGGGTATTGAAGTATTTCCTGGTCGTTGCCCGGGAAGAAAATATCACCAGAGCGGCGTCGCTCCTCCATGTGACACAGCCCACTCTATCCCGTCAGCTGATGCAGCTGGAGGAGGAACTGGGCGTCAAGCTGTTTCACAGGAGCAAATACCGCATTATTCTGACCGATGACGGCATCCTTTTGCGCCGCCGTGCCCAGGAGATCGTCGATCTGGCCAATAAGACCGAGCAGGAGTTTCAACGGCAGGAGGAGCTCTCCGGAGAAATCTCCATCGGAGCCGGCGAGTCCAACAGCATGACAGCCCTGTCCCAAAAAATGGCCGCCTTTCGCCGGGAGCATCCCCTGGTTCGCTTCAACATTTACAGCGCAACAGCGGATGACATCAAGGACCGCCTGGAAAAGGGCCTGTTGGATCTCGGCCTGTTGGCGGAGCCGGTGGATATCGGGCGCTATGAGTTTATCCGGATGCCGAAGCGGGACCGCTGGGGTGTCTGGATACGGTGTGATGACCCGCTGGCGCAGAAAGAAACAGCTGGCCCGGGCGATCTGGTGGGCGTTCCGCTCCTGGTATCCCGGCGGGAGTTGGTGCAGAAGGAGGTTGCCGCGTGGTTTGGAGATTCTTATGAAAAACTGGAGATCGCCGCCACCTACAACCTGATCCTCAATGCGGCAAACATGGTGCGAAATCACATGGGCGCGGCGCTGGGCTTCTTTATGGGCAACCTGGCAGACGAACTGCGATTTGTCCCCCTGGAACCTCCTTTGGAAACCGGAACGGTCCTGGTGTGGAAAAAGGATCAGGCATTTTCACAGGCAGCCACCGCCTTTCTGAATCAAATTAAAAATGCCGATTGAGCATTTATCAGAATACAACATAAGTATTTTACATTTGTTATCGTCCGCTTTAGAATGCAGGCGTCCCAAAGGGGCGCCTGCTTTTTTATGAGAGCAGAATCATTTAGAGCAAAAGAAAGCGAGACAGCCATGCGCTGCAGCGGCCTGCTTCCTGGCTTCTGGAGGTCCCGGCAGGAGTGGAGAGACGGCCTCTCTGCGGGAATCCGGGGGGTGACCGAACGCGTTGAGAACTGCTGCGGCACTCAATACTGCCCAACCACCTTGATTGATTGCAAGGCTGCGTCACAAGCCTGTATAGGAAGCGTCGTGCGGCTCTCCCATGTATTCCAGCTGCAAACTCGAAAAATACAGAAATCGCATTTTATGATTCAACATAGGCATTGGACATTTCATTTAGAACTGCGGGCCATTCAAATATAGATAGTCCAAAGTGGCTCAGTCAATTTTTATACATGGAAGTGACGGCATGACAATACAAGAGGCGAGCGAACGCTATATGATCCCAATCAAAATTTTGAAAGAGTACGAAAGCTGGGGCTTATGCGGCGCGGTAAAGAAGGTGATGGGCGCGTGGCAGTATGATGATACAGATCTGGAGCGCCTCAGCACCATCATGACTCTGCACGACATCGGTTTTACCACAGAGGAAGTGGAGACCTATATGCGGCTCTTGCTGGAGCAGAAAGATTCCGATATGGCGCGCCTGCGCATGCTGAACCAGAAGCGGAGCATCACCTTGGACGAGATCCACTTTCGGGAGCGTCAGCTGGAGCGGCTGGATTACCTGCGGCATGAGTTAAGAAAAAAGACAGAGGGTCAAAAGGAGTGATCAGTGTGGATACCATTCAGCTCAATAACGGGATCACGATGCCCCAGCAGGGACTGGGCGTTTTTCAGGTGACGGACCAATCCGTCTGTAAGGAGAGCGTTCTGACCGCTTTACAGACCGGATACCGCCTGATTGACACGGCGGCCTGCTACGGCAACGAGCGGGCGGTTGGCGAGGCCGTCCGGGGGAGTGGGATTGCCCGGGAAGAACTGTTCCTCACCTCCAAGGTCTGGATTCAGGACGCGGGATACGACAGGACCATGCGCTCCTTTGAGAAAACCCTGGAGAACCTGGGGACGGACTATCTGGATCTTTACCTGATCCACATGCCCTACGGGGACTACCACGGAAGCTGGCGGACCATGGAGGAGCTGCTCTTGGCCGGGAAGGTCAAGGCCATCGGGGTGTGCAACTTCCTGCCCGACCGGCTCTGCGACCTGATTCTCAGCCATGAGGTCGTTCCGGCGGTGAACCAGATCGAGCTGCACCCCTTCTGCCAGCAGCGGAAGCTGCGGCAGATTATGGCGCAGTACCAGATCCGGCCCATGGCCTGGGCGCCCTTTGCGGAGGGCATGAACGGCATCTTCCAGCATCCGGTCCTCTCCGCTATCGGGGCGCAGTACGGCAAGACGCCCGCCCAGGTGGTGCTGCGGTGGCTGCGGCAGGAGGGAATCATCGCCATCCCCAAGTCCGTTCACGCCCAGCGCATCCAGGAGAACTTTGCGGTGGACGACTTCCAGCTCTCCCCGGCGGATATGGTACAGATTCAGGCCCTGGATCTGGGACACAGCCTCATCCTGGATGTGCCCAGCGTCAACGAGGTCTACCGGCTCCACGGCATCCAATTTGAACAGTAAAAGGAGGATTGATCCCCATGAAAAAATGGACCTCTCTGCTTCTGGCCCTGGCAATGACTCTTTCCTTGGCCGCCTGCGGCGATTCCGGGACTCAGGAGAACACCTCAGAGCCTCCGGCATCTGTCAGCGGCTCCACTGGGGAAGAAACGCCTGCCCCCACAGGCACGGAAATGCCCGCAGAGGAGCCAGCGGAGGAACCTGCCGAGAGTGAAACGTCCACTACCGGGGATTCCAGTTCCGTGCTGATCACCTACTTCTCCTGGTCCGGCAACACGGAGCAGGTGGCGCAGATCATTCAGCAGGAGACGGGCGGAGACCTGTTTGAGATCGCACCAGCGACTGCTTACACGGACGACTACAACGAACTGCTGGACATCGCCCAGCAGGAACAGTCGGACGACGCCCGGCCGGAGTTGGCAGGCCAGGTGGAGAACTGGGAGCAGTACGACACGATTTTCGTCGGCTACCCAAACTGGTGGAGCGATGCGCCCATGGCGGTCTATACCTTCGTGGAGTCCTATGACTGGAGCGGCAAGACGCTGGTTCCTTTCAACACCAGCGCCAGCAGCGGCTTTGGAAGAAGCCTGTCCGGACTGGAGGAGAGCGCCTCTGGGGCTTCTATTCTGGAGGGCATCTCCTTTACCGAGTGTACCCTTGGAGATGCACAGGGCGAAGTGGCGGCCTGGCTGGATGAGCTGGGGCTGTAACAGAAAGATAGGAAGGAGGCGGCGAGTATGCCGCATGTAGCAATCACCATGATCCCGGGACGGGACGAGGAGACCAAATTGGCCCTGGCCAAGAAGACCCAGGAATTTCTGGTGGGCGAGCTGGGGATCGACCCCAAGTTCGTGTCCGTGTCCATCCAGGACATCCCCATGGAGGACTGGCAGAAGTCCATGGAGCAGTTCCCGGATGAGATCATGTATGTAAAACCCGGCGTGTGACCGGAGAGAGGCGGTATTTGTGATGAAGCAGAATATGGGATCTGTGCTGGCCCTGTACCCCACCCCATTGGTGGTCGTGGGGACCGTGGTGGACGGCAAGCCCAACTGGACGTTGGTGGGCCACCTGGGCATCATCGGGCATGACCGGGTGATGGTCAGCATGGCGGCCCCCCACTACAGCAACAAGGGCATTCGGGAGAACAAGGTATTGTCCATCAACATCGTGGACGAGGCCATGCTGAAGAAGGCCGACCATGTGGGCTGTGTCAGCGGAAACAAGGAGGACAAGAGCCAGGTGTTTGACTACTCCATCGGGGAGGGCGGCGCCCCCATCATTGACGAGGCTCCCGTGGCCATGGCCTGCACGGTGGACGACACCTACGAGACCCCCGGCTTTGAGAGCTTCATCTGCAAGATCGCCGCGACTTATGCGGAGGAAAGCGTACTGACTGAGGATGGGAAAATCAACTACCATGTCCTCAAGCCGGTCCTGTTTGAAATGCCCACCTATGAGTATCTCAAGACCGTACCGCGGTCAGCCCAAGGGGGACGTGCTCCACTACTTGCTCAATAAGCGACTGGGCGCGGAGGTGGATTACATCGTCAAGGGCGTCGACCAGGAGCACAACGTGGTGGCGGCCAGCCGGCTGGAGGCCATGGCGCTCAAGCGCAGAGAGTACTACTTCCGCACTGACCGGGACGGCAACTACCAGATCTACGAGGGCATCCGCGCTGAGGCACGGGTTATCTCAGTCATTCGGGCGGGCATCTTTGTGGATCTGTTCGGCGCGGAGTGCTATATCCCTCTCAGGGAACTGTCCTACCAGCGGTGGGTTGACGCCGCGCAGCACTATCAGCCCGGCCAGCGCGTGCTGGTGCGGGTGCTGGAGGTGGACCGCAGCGACCGCAGCCGTCCCAGGGTGACCGCCTCGGTGAAGCAGGCGATGGAGAACCCCTATGAGAAGGCGCTGAAGAAGTATGTGGTGGGCAACCGCTATGTGGGCACCGTCAGCATGGTCGATCTCAACGGCGTGTTCGTATCCCTGGACGGCGGTATCGACTGCCTTTGCACCTACCCCAAGCGCGGCCGCCCGCCCAGGGGCGCCAGGGCAACCGTGCGCATTCTTGGGATCAACCACGAGAACAACCGGATTTGGGGCGTCATCACCCATATGTCCACGACTCGCTGAGAAGGGAGGAGTGAGCCATGACCATTCAAAAGCGGCTTCGGTTGACCCTCCTGACGGTTGTGTGTCTTTCCATGTGCCTTTGCACTACAGCTTTTGCAGACACGGACGGCACCGAGCCGAAGGTCACCCAGCAGCCGGACCAGCTGGTACTTCAGCTAGGCACGCGCTGGGCGGGCGTGGAGTTTGAACTGCGCACCGATGCCGGAGTCTTTCCGGCCCCCATTGTGGTAGACGAGACAGGCGTGTTGACCATGGATCTGGGTGGGAGCACCACCTATACGCTCAGTTGCATCAACTCCACCGTCCCTATCCCAGATCCATCCGTAGAGCAGACACCAGACACCCAGCAGTCATCAGAAGAGGTGCAACAGCCGCAGGAACAGAATACCGCCACAGAGCCTAACAGCGGTATTCCCATCGTTCCATTGGTGGTGTTCCTGGTCGGCCTTGCCTGCGGGGGCGGCGGCTTGGTGGCGCTCCACTTTGCCAAGCGGCGCCGCCAAGAGGCTGATTATGACGAGTGGGCGGACGAGGACGACGAGCAGTATTGAAAGGAAAAAACGCCCCCAGACTGAGATGGGATCTCCCAGACTGAAATCGGCAGAAAAGGCCGCTGAAATACAGTGCAGAGTCAATGGCTGGATGCGACACCACTATTCCAGCGCTTGGCTCTGCATTGTCTTTTTCAGCGGGCTTCCGGCCTTTTTTTGTGTTTCGGCGGTTTTGGCGATGCCGGTGCGAGTAGGGAATATGGAAGTTATCTTCTGGTAAGGAGGGACACAAGATGAGCAAGAAATCAAGACGCGGCCGGGCAGGGGTATTGCCTGGCGATGGGCAACTGCGCTGCCAATGCGGCAGCCCCGCGGTGCTCCGCAGTGCGGAAGGCCTGTGCAGGACGCACCGGCCTGGTGCGATGGCCTATGTCTGTTCCCGGTACCCGGCCTGCGATTCCTTTGTGATGGCGCACCCGGGGACCTTGGAACCCATGGGGAGCTTGGCCGGGCCGAGACTGCGGAAGCTGCGGTATGCCGCGCATCAGGAGTTCAACAAACTGTATCAGTCTGGACTCATGAGCAAGCGGGACGCCTACCAGTGGCTGGCCATGACCGTGCAGGCGCCTATGGCCCACGCCCACATCGGGCATCTGGGCGAGTATTACTGTCAGGTGGTCATTGACGAGAGTCGGAAACTGCTCCAGGAGCGGCTGGAGCAGCAAAACAAATTGAGAAAAGTATCAGGAGGTGCATGATATGCTGTCGCCGCTTACGAAGGAGCAGCGGATCAAGGTTGAGGAGAACATGGGACTGGTGGGCAAGGTGATCCAGGACTGCGTCCATACACTGGGCGCGGGGAGCATGTTCGGCTATGACGACCTGTTCCAAATCGGGTGCCTGGGGCTGTGCAAGGCGGCCCAAACAGATAAGCCGGGGCACACGGTGGCCTTTTCCACCTACGCCTACCGTCTGATCCGCAATGAGATCTATACCGAGTTGGAGCGTGCCACCCGGCGGGGGCGGGAGGTGGCCACTGACCCTGCTGAACTGCCCTGCACGGTGCTGGACGATGATATACCAGAACAGCGAGAGGCTTGTATGTCGCTTCTGCAGCGGCTTGAGCGGGCAGAAGCCGAGGCCACCGGGGTGACAGCCAAGGGATTCCAGGCCATCCGGATGCTGATGGATGGATATACCAACCGAGAGATCGGGGAGCGGTTCGGTGTACCGGCAAACCATGTGACGGCGTGGGTAGCCAGGGCACGCAAAACGCTCAGCGAGCTGGATTGATAGGCAGGCAAGATAAGGGAATTATTTTGTTCAGTAGATCTTCTGTCTGCGTACATAAGAAATAATACAGCGGGGTGCTTTTCCAGTTGGTACAGCACCCCGCTGTATTGCGTTCCTGGTGCGCAGAAGTACGCGCTTACCTGCCGCAGCACCGCTTGTACTTCTTGCCGCTTCCGCAGGGGCAGGGGTCATTGCGGCCGATCTTCTTACTCTTGTGATCTGCACGCCCGACCACCGGGGGCCTTCCAGCCAGTTCCGACGGCGTGTGTCCGTTATTGGACCACAGCCTTGTGTGGTTGGATAATTCCACCAGCAACTTGGAAATCGTATGCAGTTCACCCGCCGACAACTCGACCCCATACTCGACGAAAAGATCCAGCAGGCGCTGCATCGGCGCCTCCAGGACGATGGCATAATGCAGTTCTATCATCAATTCCGACAGCCGCTGTGTATCCAGGCGGCAGGAAGTGCGCAGATACTGCTCCAATTCCTGTGTGTAGGCTGTCGGCTCATAGTAATCCGGATCGGCATATTTTAGGAACTCCGCCTTTGTGGGAATATACCGTGGCTTATTGACGACCCGGGCCAGAAGATCCGGAATGCCTCGATACTGATTGTAGGAAAACGCCTCGCTGGCGATCTCAGGCCCCAATAGCACATAGCCGCACTCCCAGGCGATTTGCCGGAGCAGGACGAGGTCCAGTTCTTCTTCAGTGAGCGCCGGACGATTCTGCATATTGAAGATTTTGAGCAGGTCATCCTTTGCGATCACACCGTACAGATTGATTGCGGACATCGCATAGGCATGTATCAGATCGGAGCGTTCCTTGCGCGCTTGGAAGCCGCCCTCAATCAGATCCAACACAGCGGAGCGCACCTCGTCCGGCATCACATAGGTGACCACGCCGCCTTGGAGAAATGCCTGCAGGTAGCAAAGTTCGAGGAGGACGGTATCGACATTTACGCTGTTGCCATGGCTCTCGCTTGAACCGCACTCTGCGACTTTCAGCAGCTGCCGCCAGGATGCGCCGTCCAACAGAAAGAGGATGTTTTCCATGCGGTCCTGAACCAGCATGGCGTCAAAAATCGCAGTGACCAGGCCGGCCTTCCGCATTTGATAGATGCGCCGGACGCCATGCAGCCCCGCCAAGGAGCGCAGCTCCGCAACGGTCTTCAACTGGAGAATATCCCGAAGTTTGGTACATGGCGCATGGCGGATCGGCAGAAGCACTGTTTCCTTTGATGCCATAGCCGGCTCTGTCTGCGGCATACCGTCCACCTCCTTTTTCCGCAATCATACCACGGTTTTCCGGCGGCGGCAACCCGATTTCAAGACAAATCCGCACGGGAAAAACATCGCATTTCGTTGACATCCGTGCTATGATAACAGTAAAGTCAGGTTGGGGAGGAAGACACCATGGGACTCATTGCGCGGCTGCTCTTGAACGAACGGGCAAAGTTTGACCGGATCTGCGGGGAATTGCAGACGGCTCGGTCCTTTCCAGAGGATGTGGAGGAGATCCGGGACATCCCCTACCTGCCGGATACCGAGCCTGCCCACCACATGGATGTCTATCGGCCCAAGAGGACGGATGGGCCGCTGCCGGTGGTGCTGGATGTCCATGGCGGCGGCCTGGCCATGGGCAGCAAGGCGTACAATCGCTGGTTCAATGCCCAACTGTGCCGCCGAGGGTTTCTGGTATATAGCGCGGACTATCGCCTGGTACCGGAGCACCGGGTCTTTGACGCCTATGCAGATATTTCTGCGGCCATGGACGAGGCAATCCGGTTGGCCCCGGACTTTGGCGGCAAGCCCGGCGGCATTTTCCTGGTGGGCGACAACGCCGGCGCTTACCTCATCGCCTACCTCACAGCCATGCAGCGGTGTCCAGCTATGGCGGCCGCCGCTGGCGTTCAGGCACCTAAAGCGGAGATCCGGGCCCTGGGCCTTATCAGCGGGATGTTCTACACCACCCGCCGGGACAAGGTGGGCCTCACCATGCCCAGGTACCTGTACGGCCCCGATTGGAGGAAGGGTGCGTTTGCACCCTATCTGGACCCGGGGCAGTGGACGTGCCTGGGAGATTTTCCGCCGTCCCTCCTGGTAACCAGCCGAAATGATATGCTCCACCAGTATACAGTAGACTTTGCCGGCGCCCTGGAGAGGTCCGGCGCAGCCTACCGCTTGGTGGACTATCCCGCAGACAAACGGCTGGTCCATGCCTTCAGCGCAGTTGACCCAGACCTTCCGGAGAGCCAGGAGGTTCTTTCGGCGCTGGCAGATTTCTTTCAACAGGCACAATGACAGAGCAGCAGCGGATGGTTTTGACCATCCGCTGCTGCTCTTTGAGGAAAGGTAATCACCGGTTCTGCTGGTAAGGAGATCTGGCAAAAAGTTTTGATTTGACCATGCAATACCAATAACTTTAAGGCGGCGGTATGCGACAGTCAGAACAGGGGTAACCGTTTCAGAACGGCAGAGCAAGCGATGCGTCAGAAAGGCATCTACCGGTGGTTAAGACGTTCAACTTGGTTTACTTCAGATAGTACAAAAAGGAATTCAGACGGGACCAGGCCCCTTCATCCCAGTCGTTGTCCATGGCCAGATGGAAGTGCGGGAACCCTTCCAGCGCGCCGGTCATGTCCAGCACTGTGGCGGTATTCTCATACCGGGGGGACAGGGTAAGCACACCGGAAGACCGGCACCCCAGTTCCAGGGCTTTGGCGATACGATAGCGCCCATTGGCCCCGGCAAATCCGGGGAGCAGCCGGTTCGCCTCCCCGCGAAGGACCTCCAGGTCCGGGGAAAAGATGCTCCGCATGCCCAGGAGCCGGCCCAGGTCCGCCATCCGTTTAGCCCAGGATCCGTCCAGAGCACTGCCTGCGTCCCGCCAGAGAAACCACAGATATTCTCCCAGCGGCGCCCGGAGCAGTTGCCAGCGCTCCTGTTCCAGCGTGTCCAGCACCCCATCGTGGAGGGCAAAGAGGGTGAAAGGCTCACCCACAGCGGCCAGGGTCCGGCCGGAGGGCGGGATGGCGCCGATCCCCTGGGCCAGGGTCTCCAGCTCCTCCCAAGTTGGGGTGTGGGCCGGCGCCAGCTCCGTTCGCCGGTCAGGCGGGGCGCACAGCAGGACATCCCCCGTCAGGACCGCCCGCAGCAGCAAGTCCGGGTCTGAGGCGGTCTCCGGCAGCCGCTCCAGCACCGGGGCGGCCAGCGTCACCCGCTCCAGTCCCCGGCGGCGCAGCACCGCCTCCGCCGCCCAGGGGTACTGGCCGTCGGCCTCCGCCCCCTGGGTGGCGGGCAGAAGCGCCTGGAAGGGGCCGGCTTCCCGATGGGCAATGTCTAAAATTCCGCCCAAAAGGGCAGGGAAGGGCAGATACTCCTTGGAGGAAGTCTCCGCCCGTCCCAGGGCCAGCGAGCGGCCCCCCAGGGGCATGGCGCGGGCATCCAGCCCGTGGGCGCGGTGGAAGTAGTCCAGCAGATAGGGAGTGAATGGGGGAAGGTCCGGCACATACAGAGGACCACGGGCCCTATCCGGCGCGGTAGCCACGGTAGTGGGATGGGACGGGACGGCCGTGAGCCGGAACCCCTCGGGCAGCGGTCGGACCGGCCGGCTCTCCAGGCTCTGGAGGAATGCCTCAATCCGGGTGATGACCCCCACCGGGGAGAAGTGCTCGTCTACCTCGATGTGCAGATAGGGCTTGTCTCCCATCTCCTGCCGGAACAGGTAGGAGAGCGTGGTGTCCGGCCCGCAGCCGTGGTTGGTGAGATAGACTGCGTACAGGTTGGGGTGATGGGCCACCAGCTTGGCCCCGGACAGGATATGCTGGCCAAAGGGCCAGTACAGATTGGGGTGATCCGCCGACAGGTCCAGGTCGTGGGCGGGCAGATGGGACAGGGTGAGGACCTTGTACCCCCGCTCCAGCAGCAGCCGGGGGATGCCCATATTCAGAACCGGGTCCGAGAGGCCGTAGTTCCGGGTGATGAGCACCAGCACCTTGTCCTCCGGCCCCAGGGAGGCCAGCAAGTCCCGCCCCTGTTTCTCCACTGCGGCGGTGTGCCGCCGTACAGCTTGGGCGCCGGACATCAGGGCGGGAAGGCAGCGCACCTTGGGAATGCCCAGTTGTTTCCCAAGGCCCAGCATGGCGGATGCCATGGCCTCCTGGCCAAAATCCAGGTCAAATACCGGATTGAGCAGGGTAATGCCCCGCTCCTCCAGCCGGAGCGCCCGAGCAGCCAGCCGGGTTGCGGTCTGCATATATACGCAGCCGTAGTTGTGCTCCACTCGTGAGGTCTCATGCTTCATGGTGTGGATGGAGGGGAGGAAGATGTAGTCCACCCCCTGCTCCGCCAGCCAGGCCATGTGGCCGTGGATCAGTTTCACTGGGTAGCAGGTCTCCGCCTGGGCGGTCTGCTGGGAGAGACGGATGATCTCCTCATTGGTGGGTGGGGAGAGGAGCACGTTGTACCCCAAATGCCGGAAGAAGGCGTTGGCCATGGGGAAGAACTTGTGGATCATCAGGGCAAAGGGTACCCCCACCGTCTTGCGCCTGGGGACCGGCGCGGGATCGTACCCCTCCAGAAGCAGCTGCGGCCCCCGCTGGTAGAAGGCGATGTTGCGTTGGACCTCTGGAGAAAGGGCGGGGGATTCCTCTCCCTGGCCGGTGAAGCCGTGGAAACGGGATGGACCCTCCGCTGTCTCCAGGGCCAGCAGGGCGGCGCCGAAAGCCCCGCTGATGGAAAAACAGGGGGAGACGGTGAGCCGGTCCCCAAATTCCTGGCGAAAGGCGGCCACGATCCCAGGGTTGTAGGCCACGCCGCCCTGGAGGACGATCCGCCGCCCCACCGGCTTGCTGCCCACCACCTTGTGCAGGTAGTTGCGGACGATAGACTGACACAGTCCGGCGGCCACTTCTGCCTGGGAGACTCCCTGGGCCAGGGCTGACTGGATGGCTGTCTCGATGAATACGGTACACCGCTCGCCCAGTTCCACCGGCGCCTGGGCGGTGAGGGCCAGAGGGCCGAACTCCTCAAGCGGGATACCCATGCGGGCGGCCTGTTCCTCCACAAAAGAGCCGGTGCCGGCGGCGCAGATCTTATTCATCTGGAAATCCGCCACCTGACCGCCCTGCAGAGAGATGTACTTGGAGTCCTGCCCGCCGATCTCAAACACCGTATCTGCGTCCGGTACCCAGTGGACGGCGGCCCGGGCCTGGGCGGTGATCTCGTCCCGCACCGCATCCGCGCCGATGAGTCGGCCGATCCGCTCCCGGCCGGAGCCGGTGACGCCCACCGCCAGAAGAGGAAGTTCTCCAAACCGCTCCCGGAGATGCTCCAGTCCCCGGCGCACCGCCCCCTCCGGGTCCCCGGTGGTGCGGAGATACTGAAAGTCGATCAGGCCGCCGTCGGGGTCCATGAGCACCAGGTCGGTGCTGGTGGATCCTACGTCGATACCCAGGGCGCAGCCCTCCAGCGGGATCACGCCAGAGGAGGCGGGGGCTGTCAGAGAAGCGCCGGCGGGCTGGGATAGGGGGGAACGCCGCACCAGCCGACCCGCTGCAGCCGGTTGCCCGCACAGGCTGGCCAGCAGTTCCCCCATGGAGCAGGTCTCTGCCTCTTGAGCGGCCAGGGCGGCTCCCACAGCGGCAGCATGGAGGAACGGATCCGGAATAATCAGATCTTCCTCCTCCAGGCCGAATACTGCTTTGACAGCCTGGACCACGCCGGCGTTCTGGGCCACGCCGCCGCACAGGGCTACCGGCCTCTCCACCGGGAGGCTCCGGACGATGACCGCCTTGTAGTTACGCACCATGGCGTAACAGAGGCCCAGCAGGATGTCGGGCGTGGGAATGCCCTCCTGCTGACGGTGGATGATGTCGGTCTTGGCAAAGACCGCGCACCGGCCGGACAGGCGGGGGATGGACTGGGCCCGGGAGACCAGACGGGAGTAGTCCTCGATCTTGAGCCCCAGCCGGGACATCTGATCCTCAAAGAAGGAGCCGGTCCCGCCTGCGCAGTGCTCGTTGACCGCAAACTGCGGGGGTAGCCCTGACCCCAGGCTGGTGAGGAAACGGGCGACCGCAGACCCCGCTGTCCCACTGGAGAAGCTCCCCCAGCAGCCGGCGGGCCGCCGGGATCGCGCTGCCCCGGTGGGCGGCGATTTTGGACCAAAGCAGTTCTCCCGTCGGGGAGAGAAGTACCAGTTTGACGGTGGTGTTCCCGCAGTCCAGACCGATTCCGTTCATAGAGATCCTCCATTCCCGCTCCTTGACAGTTTAGCGCGAGAGCGGTATAATATAGGTTAGTTATTGCTAACCATAACAAATCCATTCTACTTTGTCGGTTGCCACAGCAACAGGAGGCAGATCATGCAGTCGGTTTTCGCGGCGATGGGCAGCTGTCCGTTATTTGAAGGGATCCCAAAAGAGAAGTATCCCAACGTCCTGACCTGCCTGCAGGGGGAGGCCAGGGCAGTTTCAAAAGACCAGGTACTCCTGCGGATGGGAGAACGGCAAAGCCGGCCAGGCGTGGTAATGTGGGGGACCTTGCGAATCTCCCTATACAGCGAAGACGGAAACCTGCTGACCATAGAGCGATTGGATGCCGGAATGGTATTTGGAGAGTCACTCGTCTGTTCTATGGCGGAAGACAGCCCCATTCAGATCGACGCCATCACCGATGGGGAGGTCCTCTACCTGGACTTCGACCCTCTCCCGCTCCAACAGGAGAACGCATGCCCCTTCCGGACCCGGGTGACAGCCAACCTGCTCCGGGAGATGGGGCGGGAAGCCCTGTTTCTCAACCGGAAAATGCGGATTCTGGCCCAGAACCGCCTGCGTAACCGTATTAAGCTCTATTTGCAGAGCCTTCCCGCCACTTCGGACGGCGTGATCCGGCTGGAGATGGGACGAGGGGAGCTGGCGGAATACCTGTGCGTGGACCGCAGCGCCCTCTCCCGGGAGCTGGGCCGGATGCAGAAGGATGGGATCCTCACCTATCAGGGGCAAACCGTCCGGATCTTGGATCAGGACTTTCTCACCGTGTAACGAGGAAAATGGCCTGTCCGTTGCCATGGCAACGGACAGGCCATCATGCTATATAGTATCATTTCTTGCGGTTAGTTAATGCTAACTAAAAGAAATGATAGGAGGACATACCATGAAACGAGCCTTTGCTTCCATCCTGGCTTCGGCCATGATGCTTTTCGCACTGGCCGGCTGTTCCGGCGGAGGGGAAACCACTACAAATGAGACGCAGGATCCCGCACCGGAGGGATCCAGTCAAGCCACGGAGCCGGTGACCATCTCGGTGGGGGTTCCCACCGCGCCGCCCGCTCTGCCGGTGCTGCACATGATGGACGCCCAGCTGCTGGGGGAGAATGTCACCATCGACCTGAACGTGTGGAATGCCCCGGAGGAGTTGCTGGCCATGGTCCAGGGTGGGGAGCACGACATGTACGCATTCCCCCTGACGGTGGTCTCCACGCTATATAACAAAGGGCTGGATGTACGGCTGATGAACGTGAACACCTGGGGCGTCACCTACTTCCTGACCACCGATCCGGACTTTACCACCTGGAGTGATTTGGAGGGCAAGACGGTATACATCCCCTTGCAGTCCTCGCCTCCGGACGCCCTGACGCAGTACTTCCTGCATTCGGCCGGACTGACGGTGGGGGAGGACGTGGAGGTGATCTACGCCAGCACCGCCGAGGTGGCAAGCCTCTTGGCCTCCGGCCAGGCGGAGTACGCCACGCTGATCGAGCCTCAAGTTACCTCCGCTATGAACCAGAACAGCGAAATCCGCCGGGCCCTGAGCTTTGAGGAGGAGTGGCAGCGGGTCACCGGCACCGACACCATGATCCCCAACGCAGGCTTCGGTACCACGCAGGCCTTTATTGACGAGAACCCGGATCTGGTGGCCCAGTTCCAAGAGGCCTATGCCGAGAGCGTCCAATGGGTACTGGACAACCCCGCCGAGGCGGCTGCCCTGGCGGAGGAGTACCTGGATATGAATGCTGCCGTGGTGGAGGCAGCCATCCCTAACATGGGCCTCACTTTCAAGAGCGCTCAGGACGCCAGGGGAGAGCTGGATACCTTCTACCAGCTGCTCTATGACTTTGATCCCTCCATGATCGGCGGGGCGATGCCAGACGACGGGCTGTTCTATGAGGGCTAAGGCGGGACTTTGGCTCCGCCGCGCCCTGGGAGTGGGCCTGCTGCTGGGTGCCTGGCAGCTGGCCTCCCTCTACTTTCCGCCCCTGGTGGTGCCACCGATCCCTCAGGTTGCGGCCACTCTGGTCAACCTGTTTCAGGAACCGGATTTCTGGCCTACGGTGGGGACCACGCTCCTGCGGCTGGCGGCCGGCCTTGCCATCGGCATCGGCGCCGGCGGGGTCCTGGGCTTAATATTCGGGCTTTGCCCCAAGCTGGAGGATGTGGGGACGCCGATGATCCATGTGCTTCAGTCGGTGCCCCCGGTGTGCTGGGTGGTGCTGGCCCTGGTGTGGTTTGGCTTCAACGGCCTGCCCTGTATTTTCATCGTGGCCACGGCTACCGTCCCCACGGTGGTCATCAATCTGAGCCACGGGGTGCGCAGCGTGGATCGGGAACTGCTGGAGATGGCCAAGCTCTATCGGTTTTCCCACTGGAAGACCCTGCGCCATGTGACCCTGCCCTCCATCCGGCTCTACTTCAACTCCGCCCTGGAAATCGTGATCGGGGGCGGATGGAAGCTGGCGGTGATGGGCGAGGTGCTCACCACCAACAGCGGTATCGGCGGGGCCATCACCTCCGCCCGGCTCAATGTGCAGCCGGACGCCATCATCGCCTGGGCGTTCCTGCTGGTGGCCGACTGTTTTCTCACCCAGAAGCTGCTGCGCCTGCTGTGCTGCAGGAAGGGGGGAGTGGTATGCTGAAACTCACCGGGATCCAGAAGTCCTTTGACGGCCTTCCGGTCCTCTCTAACCTGTCCCTCACCCTGTCCCAGGGGGAGATCGTGGCTCTCATCGGGCCCTCGGGCTGCGGAAAGACCACGCTGCTGAACATCATCTCCGGACTGACTGCCCCCGATGCCGGCACGGTGGAGGGGGCGGAGGTCAAACTCAGTTACATGTTTCAGAACGCCCGGCTGCTGCCCTGGCGGACTGTGGAGGAGAACATCCGCCTGGTGCGGGAGGACGCCCCGGGGGAGGAGGTGCGTGCCCTGATTGCCGCCGTGGGGCTGGAGGGGTTTGAAAACTATTATCCCAGTCAGCTCTCCGGGGGCATGGCCCGCCGGTGCGCCCTGGCCCGGGCCTTCCACTTTGGAGGATCCCTCTTCCTGATGGACGAGCCCTTCCAGGGGCTGGACTACGGCATCCGCATGGAGATGGTGGCGATG
>PPYE01047013.1_pt1 | contig 23800 bp, 18 predicted proteins | sample 1559881 | NCBI WGS metagenome assembly PPYE01 (sample SAMN08240022, study PRJNA423297) | Human gut metagenome, whole genome shotgun sequencing project. | reverse complement strand
GTGCCACCGAAAAGACGAAGGCGCTGAAGTGCCGCGCAGGTAACTGTTTATATGGTCGCCTTTATGACGATAACGATGTGGATTCGGGGAAGTGCCCTGATTGTGACGGCAGAATGATGTTTGAAGGAGCCAACCAATGACCAATAACCAGCTAACAGACGTAAAGTTTTTCACAAAAAAACCAGTGACGATTTCTGCTATTCAGTGGACGGGCGATAATCTCGCGCAAGTTATCGAGTTTACCGGAAAACACCCGCGCTGGGGCGAATGGTTCAAGAGTATGGATGAATACATTGCCCACGTTCGCGACGATGGAAACCGGTTCAAAATTTTCACATTGGAAGGGGTAATGGATGCGCTCCCTGGTGACTGGATTATTCGCGGTGTCCAAGGCGAACGCTACCCCTGTAAACCTGATATTTTTGCGGAAACCTATGCCCCAGCAGAGCTACAGGAACGCCGCAAGGCAGACAGCGAGCCAGTGGCTTTCATCAATGGAGCATGGACGCTGGTTTATTATCGCCCGCCCAAAGAGTCAGGACTCAAGATTGGCGACAAGCTCTATCGCCACGCGCAGCTATCTCCTGAACGTGAGCTAGTACGCCACGAGCACGCAGAGTGGTCACAGGCTACGTTCGGAAATGTTGGTCCGGTTGGCCCGCTTAAGCACCTCAGCAAGGAAGCGCTGGAAGCTGCCGCCGAACCCGATGACCTCAGCGAGTGGGCGGATATGCAGTTCCTGCTGTGGGACGCCCAGCGCCGGGCTGGTATTACAGACGAGCAAATCACCCGGGCGATGATCGATAAGCTGGCGGTAAACAAGCAGCGCTCATGGCCGGAGCCAAAAGGCGGGGAACCAAGGCTGCACATCAAAGAACGACCTCTTAAAAAAGTAGACCGCTGTGATGTTTGTACTGAAGGGGCTCGCGGCGGGTGTGGGACATGTATTTTTAACGGTAATTTTGAATGAGGTGCTTATGACTTCTACAGATTTTATGGAAGAGAAAGAAGTATTCGAATTACTGGGGAAGAAAAAAACTGCAGTATGGCGATTACGTAAAGATCATGGGTTTCCTCAACCTGTCCTCACCTACCCTACACGTTATAGTCGGAGAGCAGTTACAAACTGGTTGGAAAATGGAGGAATTAATCACCAGAGCTAAATATAAAACTCAATAAATAATACTGGCTTTAAGTCTAACTGTCTTTACTTAAAGCCATTTTACACATCAACGTCAAGCCAGTAATACATTATGAAAAAATAAACAATAGTCATTCTTTATCATTAATCACATCTTTATTAAGTAAATTTTGTGGCAACCCATTTTCTCTTAACGATTTCTGGATATTAACTTGTGCTTTCTTAAAGTCCAAGGCAAGCCTTTCCGCTGACTTTGTGTCATTGTTCATATTGACTTCTCCAATCAACTCCTCTCTGAGTTTTTTTAAAACATCCGCATAAAAATAGTCATGCCAATAATAAACATAATTCTCGCCAAACTTATCAAATCCTTCTTTGGACGAAGGGACTACTTCAATAATTTTTTTGCTAAGTGAGCCATCTTTTAAAATATTGTATTTTCTCGACATTGGAATTGATAAAAGCTGCAGTGATATCAATGCATAAATCATGATGGTTTCATATATCTCGAAAGCTTTAATAGTATTATCATTTAAATATAGCTTCATGATATCTTTATTAAATTTTGAGTATTCTTCCATTTTTTGGTTGATATTCAAAGGCTTTGTAATGGCTTCCATGAAGTTATTAAGATTTTGGTCGTCACCCATTTTAATTATCTCATCGACCTTTAACATTTGCATATATTGTACAGCCATCGTGAAGCTACTAAGGAATTGGCGTATGGCAATGAGATTTTCGGCTGATTCAAATTTCTTCGATTGAAGAACTGAATCTCTGCTTGTTCTTAAAGATGAAATGTAACTTCTTATTTGTTCTAATTCCTTTTCACCCTCTCTTATATCTGACTTGAATTTTTCCAATTCAGTTTCAAATTTATGCTCAATCGACTTTGTTAGAAGTTTCCCTAAACTCTCTCTTGCTATAAAACCTATCCCACCGATAAACCCTGCTGAAGCAACTACGCTTAAACACCATTTTAATACTTCATTAGCCATAATGACCTCGTTAAAGCATTTTTTGAATAAAAATATCTATTTTAATTTATCTACATGCCAAAAAATCTTATCGAAATAAAGCTCATAGGCTTCTTTCTGTTCCACCAGCCAATCATGTTTGTTATAGACTGCCATCACTCCTCCCAGTTCATGCCCCAGCATCTTTTCGGTGACATGGGGCATAACCCCTTCCCCTGATAAATTCGTCACCAGCGAGCGCCTGAAGTCATGTGTTCGCCACTCCGGTATATCAATTTTATCCCTTAATTTTTTCATATAGAGATTAGCTGACGAGCGATCTATAGGCTTGTCCAGTTCCTGGCCTGGAAAGAGCACATTGTTTCCAGCATTGAGCAGCCTATCAACGAAAGGTTTTACCTGGTCGAAAATAGGCCTACGAATTACGTTACCCATCTTGGAATGCTCTGATGGAGTCGTCCAAATCAGATCGTCCATGTTGAACTCACTGGCGGTAGCCAAGCGGAGTTCTGACAACCTGGCCCCCCAAAGCATCAGAAGTTGATGAAGCACCTTGTTTGAGGTAACGATCTTGCTGTTCTCCAGCGCTAACCAAATTTTGGCTAATTCCGTATACGTTAGAACCCGGCTACCCACATCAGGTTTCTTGCCAATAGTCTTAACGCTTAGCTTCAGAACCTCACAAGAAGGTATCAACTGGCGGCTGATACACCAGTTCATCACGGATCGTAACTGGAGAAGCAGCACTCTGGCCTTTTTCCCGTTTTTCTTCTCCTGCTTATCAAAGAATCTAACCCACGCAGAAACTGGGATGTTGACGACAGGAGCATCTGGAAATTCTGTGTACATGGTGTTGTACACAACTGACTTATAGAGCGTCTGAGTATTAGGCTTCAGCGTCTCAACATACTTGCTCCACCACTGATCCAGGCACTCCTTTAGCGTCAGTTCTCCGTCTTCTTTGGCAAAATAATTTTTAGGGTTTAGTCCCTTGAGGTACAATTCGCGCATCTCGCCGACTATCACACGGGCTTCTTTGAGAGTCATTGCGGGATAGCGACCTATGGAAAGGCGCACAGGCTTGGCATTCCAACGATAGCGGAATTGAAACGTAATCGTTCCAGTGGGAGTTATGCGCACACTCAATCCGTCACCATCTGTGACTTCTGGCGTGCCGCTGTAGGGCTTACCGTTGATGCTGCGAAGTTTGGTGTCGCTGAGGGCCACGGCTTAGTATCCTGTACACTCTGAATTTCAGCATTCTGTACTCAATGTGTACGCAATGGCAAGTGAACGAGATGATTTTCTACCGGAAAGGATGCGAAGGGAGAGGAAAGAAAAGAAACGAAATGCTTGATGATACGTGAACTAATGGGATAACATGTAAAACAAGCAGAACGCTTAAAAATCAATCATATCCATGTCCCCTTAGTTAAATGGATATAACGAGCCCCTCCTAAGGGCTAGTTGCAGGTTCGATTCCTGCAGGGGACATTCTCATCAGTTTTTCCAGACCAACAGTTAACGCCCTTCAGGTAACGCCCTTCATTTTTCGCTTTCAGCGCACCAGCAAAGCCTGGCCGGTGGTGATTTAAGAAACCGATCTACAAATTCTTGCAGACCTGATGCTTCAGGGCAGATGAATATTATCATGCCACAGGCCGTAAGAGCGGTTAGTGGAAATAAACATCTAATATTGAGTTGTTCCAGCAAGGAACGCGCTATTGATGAGATTTAAATGCCCTCAACAAATAAATAACAAACAAATCATTCATAATAAAAATATATAATATGAATTATAATAAGTATATAGCTCATATCAAATTATAGGACTTCGAATTAATGTGAATTCAAGCTAAAAATCATATGAATCGTGCTAATTCATCAAAGCATTACTAACAAATACCGTATAAGATATTTTCACTGCCAAATTAACATCAACAACACAAAAGTAACCATCTCGTAAGAAGAAAGTAATTATGATTAGTAAAACCGAAAGAAATATATGGAAACAAAACAATATCCCGCCGTTAGAATATTGTTCCATTTCCCGCGCGCAAAAGCTGCTAGATTGTGAGATTGAAGATTTACTCCACTGGCATGATATCGGTGCAATAAACCTGTGCGTAAAATTAACTAGCATCACAGGAACGTTAAATATTGCTCTGACTCAGAATAAAGAAAGCATAAACAAACGCTCTCTTTATAGTGTGAATCAAAGCGATACTTTAAAAAAAAACGAAGCGACATGGTCGTATTATTCCAGGGTAGATCGAGTTTTAGAGCTGAAAGATAGCGTTTCGGCTATAGAGACGCAGCAAGGTAACCATGCAATACAAATCCAGCTTAAAGCGATTGTTTCTGGGCTTTGGTATGTTACCTCAAAAAATCTTGGAGAACTGCTAGAATGCCCCGAACACAACCATTTAGCAAAAGAGGTTAGTGCAATAAATCCTGCTAACAACACTCTTTTTTGCCATTTTTCTCCAGATAATAGTAGTAATCTGCCAATATCGATCAATAAAATTTACATTATCAGCAAGGATGTAGAGAAGATTTATGAGCATACCATAAGCAGTCGCCCCCTTGAGCTCGCCAGGGAGCCCACGATTATTTTAAATAAAAAGATCATTAATGAACCTCAATTCACTTTACAAAATAAAACCCTTACTGACTTCATTGATGAATTCATGAAATTAAACCCAGAGCTCGATAAGAAATCCCTCTACGTTAATGAGAATCTTGATGTGTAATATGAGGTTTGCGAAAAGAGTAAAAATGAGATAGATAGTGTTAACGCGGCGCTGAAAAATACAATAAATGATCCATAGCCGCCCTCTGATATTACAAAAATGTCAATTAGAATAGTCCGTGCTCTGCTGCCGAAGATAAGGTAATTTATAGCTAAAAATGCGGACAGGAGTATCTTTTCATCTGCTCGCTGGCTTTATACTTCACTCCCCTGTTTTACTATGATCTTTAGCTACTTCAGTTAAATTATCTCGTATCAACTAGCATAGCGCTTTGCCTGGCGATAGCGGCAAATTCGTGCATACCAGCATGGCCTCCGACTCCCTGAACGTTGTATCAACCAGACGGATCTTTCCAGTCGCTCAGAAGCCGTCAAATCTTCAGTTGGCGTACGCTTATTGCGGGAAGAAGCAAGCATTGCCTGTTTCATCGTCATACTCCGCAGACGAAGCGAAGGGGTATTGGTCAGCGGCATCCTGCTGGTACAGAGGGCAGCGGCCAAACTAACGGAGCGCTTCAGTTACCTATCCTGGCCAGGCTTAAAGGCACTGGCCTAATCGCTTATCGGCTCTACGGTTTTATTTCGCGCTTGTGTCTTAGCATTACTTTTCACCCTCGCACGCTCTTCGTACGAATAGCGCCTTTCGAAATGATTAACTTCCTGAATCCGCCCGCTATCCCTCCCCCGCTTTCAGGCAGAAAAAAGCCCAAAATCAAACAACTATATCAATACGAAAATCATCGTTGATGGCCGTCGCCAGAATAAAATTTAATACCGAATGAAATTAATGTGTCGTCGAATCACGACACTCGTAAGTAACTAAAAATTAATAAAAAAATGGCTCTTGTTTCCCTCATTTTTTAGGCGTACATTAGCGCCATCTGGAGCAGTTTGAGCTCAGAATTTACAGCTATCGCCATCGGAAAAAGTGAATTTTTTGTGAGCGATAGTTGAACAAACAACGAAGGTCAAATTCATTTAAGGCGTCTCGCCGAGATCGCGGAGTGATGAGTCGTGAAATATTTTTTAATGGGCATTTCTTTTATGGTCATCGTTTGGGCCGGGACTTTCGCCCTGATGATCTAGCTGTAACGGTGTTAAAAAAAGGAGCCTCTCGGCTCCTTTTTTTATTCGTTGCTTTCGCTGGTTAGCTTCGTCGATGCGGGCAGCAGTCCGTCTGCACGGAACATGGATTTAATACCGCGCACCGCCTGGCGGATACGATCGCGATTCTCAATTAAAGCGAAGCGTACGTGGGTATCGCCATAATCCCCGAAGCCGATACCCGGCGAAACGCAGACTTTAGCATCCTGCAGCAGCTTTTTAGCGAACTCCAGCGAGCCCATCGCCGCATACTGTTCAGGGATCTTCGCCCATACATACATTGACGCCTTCGGACATTCCACCATCCATCCGGCCTCATGCAGCCCTTTCACCAGCACATCGCGACGGCGCTTATACTGCTCGGCAATGTCGCGAACGCACTGCTGATCGCCTTCAAGCGCCGCAATGGCTGCAACCTGTAGAGGGGTGAAGGTGCCGTAGTCGTGGTAGCTTTTAATACGCGCCAGCGCATTAACCAACGTTTTGTTGCCAACCATAAAGCCGATACGCCAGCCCGCCATATTGTAGCTTTTCGATAGCGTAAAGAATTCGACGGCGACATCTCGCGCACCGGGAACCTGCATAATAGAGGGCGCTTTCCAGCCATCATAAACAATATCGGCGTAGGCCAGATCGTGCACAACCAGTACGTCATAACGCTTCGCCAGCGCCACGACCTTCTCAAAGAACTCCAGTTCGACGCACTGCGCGGTCGGGTTGGAAGGGAAACCGAGGATCATCATTTTCGGCTTCGGGTAACTCTCACGAATGGCGCGCTCAAGCTCGTTAAAGAAATCTACGCCTTCAACCAGAGGTACCGAGCGCACCTGGGCTCCGGCGATCACCGCACCGTAAATGTGAATAGGATAGCTGGGATTGGGCACCAGTACGGTGTCGCCATGGTCAAGCGTCGCCAGCATCAGATGCGCCAGGCCCTCTTTTGAACCAATGGTCACTATCGCTTCTGATTCCGGATCGATCTCAACGTTATAACGCTCTTGATACCAACGTGAAATCGCCCGGCGCAGGCGCGGAATTCCGCGAGAGGTGGAATAGCCGTGCGTATCGGGACGCTGGGCAACGGTGCATAGCTTCTCGACGATATGCGGCGGGGTCGCGCCATCGGGGTTACCCATGCTGAAATCAATAATATCTTCGCCGCGGCGTCGCGCAGCCATTTTCAGTTCAGCGGTGATATTAAAAACGTACGGGGGGAGACGATCGATACGCGTAAAACGGCGTTCAGGACTGAATTCAGCCATAGATTCCTCGGATTAACGTTAGCGCCCGGACCGTCCGAGCGACGCTGCTGCATGTGCAGCACGTTTAGAAAATAACCCGAAAAAATTCCCGCTGTCGAGGGGAAAGGCAAAAAAAAATTCTGGCGTTAAAAACGGGCATCAATTCAGCAAAATAGGGCAGCAATGTTCTTTACCCACCTCGCTTAACTCATTAAAATTAACATATTGATATCTATAATTTTACTTGAATCATTTCTCATCGGTAGACGCTGTTGAATCTCAGGCCTTTATCATTAATCCCCTTTTATTTGTAATACTTTTCCCTATTCATCCCTTCAGCTGGCCTTCTGCCGCGAGGTTTTCTATCATATTGCTTTCTCGCGATTAACACGGCGCACACATGCACGAAATATTTACTATGCTGCTGGCGGTTTTTGACCGTGCGGCATTAATGCTGATTTGTCTCTTTTTCCTCATTCGCCTGCGCCTGTTTCGTGAACTTCTGCATAAATCCGCGCATACGCCAAAAGAGCTGCTGGCCGTTACCGCGATCTTCTCTCTCTTTGCCCTGTTCAGTACCTGGTCAGGCGTACCGGTCGAAGGATCGCTGGTCAACGTGCGTATTATCGCAGTCATGTCCGGCGGGATCCTATTCGGTCCCTGGGTTGGGGCGATTGTCGGCGCGATCGCCGGGATACATCGCTACCTGATCGATATCGATGGCGTCACCGCCGTCCCCTGTTTTATTACCAGCATCGTCGCCGGTCTGCTCTCCGGTTTTATCAGTCGTAAAGTACCGAAAGCGCAGCGCTGGAAAGCGGGGATCCTCGCCGGGATGCTATGTGAGACGTTAACCATGATCCTCGTGGTCGTATGGGCGCCTTCGTTGGCGTTGGGGATCGATATCGTGTCAAAAATCGGTATTCCGATGATCCTCGGCAGCGTATGTATCGGCTTTATCGTTTTGCTGGTGCAGAGCGTTGAGGGAGAAAAGGAAGCCAGCGCCGCCCGCCAGGCAAAACTGGCGCTCGACATCGCCAACAAAACGCTACCGCTGTTTCGCCACGTCAATAGCGAGTCCCTGCGTCAGGTATGCGATATTATCCGCCGCGATATCAATGCCGATGCTGTCGCCATTACCAATACCCAGCAGGTGATGGCCTACGTCGGTGTCGGGGAAATCAACTACCGCGATAACGACGACGTTATCAGCCCGACGACGCAGCAGGCGATCCGCTATGGAAAAATCATTATCAAAAACAATGATGAAGCTCATCGGACGCCGGAAATACACTCCATGCTGGTCATTCCGCTGTGGGAAAAAGGCGTCGTCACCGGTACGCTAAAAATCTATTACTGCCACGCGCACCGCATCACCTCTTCATTGCAGGAAATGGCGATTGGCCTGTCGCAAATCATCTCCACGCAGCTGGAGGTCTCCCGCGCTGAACAGCTCCGAGAAATGGCCAATAAAGCCGAACTGCGCGCGCTGCAGAGTAAAATTAATCCCCATTTCTTATTTAATGCCCTGAACGCCATTTCGTCGTCGATTCGCATGAATCCAGACACCGCGCGTCAGCTAATTTTTAATTTGTCGCGCTATTTACGCTACAACATTGAATTAAAAGATGATGAACAAATAGATATCAAAAGGGAGCTGTATCAAATCAAGGATTATATTGCGATTGAACAGGCTCGCTTCGGCGATAAGCTGACGGTGATTTATGATATTGATGATGAAGTCAGTTTTATGATCCCCAGCCTGCTTATTCAGCCGCTGGTGGAGAATGCTATCGTCCACGGAATTCAGCCCTGCAAAGGAAAAGGCGTGGTGACCATCGGCATTAATGAGTGCGGGAATCGAGTACGGATTAGCGTTCGCGATACGGGGAACGGTATCGACCCCGCGGTGGTAGCAAGGGTAGAAGCTGACGAAATGCCGGGAAATAAAATCGGTTTACTCAACGTTCATCACCGGGTCAAGCTACTGTACGGAGAAGGCCTGCATATCCGACGCCTGACGCCGGGGACCGAAATCGCTTTCTATGTGCCAACCCAATACGCGCCTCAGGTGGCTACGGAGTCGCTGCTGTCATGAGCGGAGATAAAATGAAAGTCATCATTGTGGAAGATGAGTTCCTCGCGCAGCAAGAGCTCACCTGGTTGATTAATACCCATAGCGAAATGGAGATTGTCGGTACCTTTGACGACGGACTCGATGTGCTGAAGTTTTTACAGCACAACAAAGTCGACGCTATTTTTCTCGATATCAACATCCCGTCGCTGGATGGCGTACTGCTGGCGCAAAACATCAGCCAGTTCGCGCATAAGCCCTTTATCGTTTTTATTACCGCGTGGAAAGAGCATGCGGTGGAAGCCTTTGAGCTGGAGGCGTTCGATTACATCCTTAAACCCTACCAGGAATCGCGCATTATCAACATGCTGCAAAAGCTGACCGGCGCCTGGCTGCAACAGCAGCAGGCTAGCACAGCTACCGGAGCAGCGCCCAATCCGACCCGGGAAAACGACACGATTAATCTGATTAAAGATGAGCGGATTATCGTCACCAGCATCCACGATATTTACTACGCGGAAGCACATGAAAAGATGACGTTTGTTTATACCCGGAAGGAATCGTTCGTGATGCCGATGAATATCACAGAATTCTGCAACAAGCTGCCGCCCGCACACTTTTTTCGCTGTCACCGCTCGTACTGCGTCAATCTGAACAAAATTCGCGAAATCGAACCCTGGTTCAACAACACCTATATTCTGCGGCTTCGTGACCTTGAGTTTCAGGTTCCGGTGAGCCGCAGCAAGGTGAAAGAGTTTCGCCAGCTCATGCATCTGTAGGATTTCTTACCCAAATAAACGTTTTATTCGGGTAAGATTCGGCGCTTACAGAACCTGCCCGAGCGTCTGACGCAGGTGCGCGCCGGAGCCCAGCAGTCCCGGATTGTCGTGAACGATCAGATACACCGGAATATCCTGGACGAAGGCTTTAAACCGGCCTTTATCTTCAAATCCGCCGCGAAAACCGGACGCTTTAAAGAATTCGAGGAAACGCGGCACAATGCCGCCAGCAATATACACGCCGCCAAAGGTACCGAGCGTCAGCGCCAGGTTACCGCCAAATCGCCCCATAATGACGCAAAACAGCGACAGGGCGCGACGACAATCGATGCAGGTATCGGCCAGCGCGCGTTCGGTGACATCTTTAGGCTGCAGGTTTTCCGGCAGACGCCCATCAGACTTAACGATCGCATGATAAAGATTGACCAACCCGGGCCCAGATAATACGCGTTCGGCGGAGACGTGCCCCAGCTCGGTACGCAGCTCTTCCAGAATAATGCCTTCTTCTTCGCTATTGGGCGCGAAATCCACATGGCCGCCCTCGCCCGGCAGACTCACCCAGCGTTTATCAACATGTACCAGATGAGCAACGCCCAGCCCGGTACCTGCGCCATAGACGGCAATCGGCTTACCTTCCACCGGCTTCGCGCCGCCAAACTGAATCAGATGTTCAGCTTTCAGCATGGGGATTGCCATCGACACCGCAGTAAAATCGTTAATGATTTCCAGATGCGAGAAACCCAGGTTCTTTTTCATCTCAGCGATAGAAAATGCCCAGGTGTGGTTGGTCATCGCCACCCAGTCGCCGGTAATCGGACAGGCGATGGCAATACAGCCGTCTTCTACCTGGACGTTATGCTCTTCCAGATAGACCTGAACAACGGCTTCAAGACTGGGATAATCGAGCCCGGAATAGGTCTTGGCACGGGATATTTCCCCGCTTGTAAGATCGCATAACGCCAGACGGGCATTCGTTCCGCCAACGTCCCCTACTAAAGCAAATTTTGTCATTCCGTTACGGCTCCGCTAAAGTCAAAATGATTCTTTGGCACACTCTAAATTCATGACGACCTAACAACAACGACCAACGTATAAGTGCCCTTTGTTTAGCGACCTATGTCACAGTTAGGCTGTAATTTATGAAAATATTGTGCGGCACGATCGTCAGGCTACCTCGTTACTTTATCGTTTCAGCACCATTTGCGCCAACGTCCTAAACGCGTACGGGCAAAGTAGTGCTTCGAAATTTTCAGAAGGATATTTTCATGCTGCACCCGCGCGCCAGAACGATGCTGTTATTATCGATACCCGCAATCGTGATCGGTATTGCTGCCAGCCTGGTATTGATTGTGGCGATGAAAACGGCAGCCATGTTGCAGAAGATTCTCTGGAGTAACCTGCCAGGAGCTCTGGGCATGAACGCCAGCGGCCCTTTCTGGACGATCGCTATTCTCACCTGCACCGGCATTGCCGTAGGTCTGGTCGTACGTTTTAGCCCAGGGCACGCCGGACCCGATCCGGCCACCGAGTCGCTCATTGGCGCCCCGGTGAGCCCCAGCGCGCTGCCCGGCCTGCTCGCGGCGCTGATAATTGGCCTGGCAGGCGGCGTTAGCCTGGGGCCGGAACATCCTATTATGGTAATTAATATCGCTCTGACGGTGGCCCTTGGTTCACGCATTTTCCCCCGCGTCAGCGCGCTCGACTGGACGATCCTCGCCTCTTCCGGCACCATCGGAGCGCTATTCGGTACGCCTGTTGCTGCGGCGCTGATCTTTTCGCAAACGCTGAACAGCAGTAACGATGTCCCGCTCTGGGACCGGCTCTTCGCACCATTGCTTGCCGCGGCGGCGGGCTCTTTGACCACCGGGCTATTTTTCCACCCCAATTTTTCGTTACCTATCGCGCAGTACAATCAGTGGCAGCTTGTCGATATCTTTAGCGGGGCTATCGTTACGCTTATTGCTATTGCCGTCGGCATGGTTGGCGTTTGGTGCTTACCGCGTTTACACGCGCTGATGCAACGGCTGAAAAATCCGATCTTAACCCTCGGTATTGGCGGATTTTTATTGGGGATCCTGGGCGTCATCGGTGGACATATTACCCTGTTCAAAGGCCTCGAAGAAATGCAGCAATTAGCCTTTAGCCAGACATTGACCGCCAGCGATTTCATGCTTATTGCTTTGGTGAAGATGGCGGCGCTGGTGCTGGCTGCCGCCTGCGGCTTTCGCGGCGGGCGGATTTTCCCGGCGGTGTTCGTCGGCGTCGCGCTCGGACTGATGCTTCACGCGCACGTGGATGCCGTCCCGGCCGCTATCACCGTTTCCTGCGCGATCCTCGGACTGACGCTGGTGGTGACGCGCGATGGCTGGTTGAGCCTGTTTATGGCAGCGGTCGTGGTGCCAGACTCCACGTTACTTCCGCTGCTGTGCATCGTTATGCTTCCCGCCTGGCTATTACTTGCCGGGAAACCGCTGATGATCGCCAAACGCCCCAACGATTAAACGCGGCTGTTTCTCTCTTCCAGTGCCTGAGTGACCGTACGCAGAAAATCGGGGATATCCATTTTTGGCAGTATCACCTCCACCAGCGTCAGCCTGTCTGAGGCGACGCTGCTATTCATCGCTTCCTGTAGTTCCTGCGTGCGCGTCACTCGCCAGCAGCGGGAGGGGACGTCCGGAGCGAAAGCGTCAGGCAGACGATTCCAGTCCCAGAGCGCAATATCGTTGTAGCGTTGCTCGGGACCGTGAATCGCGCGCTCGACCGTATAGCCTTCGTTGTTGAGCAACAAAATCAGCGGACGCTGCTTATCTCTGAGCATCGATCCCAGCTCCTGAATAGTTAACTGCGCAGCGCCATCGCCAACAATCAGCACCACCCTTCTCTCCGCTGCCGCGATTTGCGCCCCGTAGGCCGCAGGAAGGGTAAAGCCTATCGATCCCCATAACGGCTGGACGATCAGCGTCGCGTCGACCGGAAGCTTAAGCGCAGCGGCGCCAAAAGCGGCGGTACCCTGATCGGCAAGGATAATATCTCCAGGACGGAGCTGTTTCTGCACCGTATTCCAGAAGTTTTTCTGCGTCAGGCTCCCCTCTGGCGCGCCACTCACGCCGGGCGCCTGAATATTCGGCGAAACCCATTCTGCCGCCAGGCTGGCAGAGAGCTCGATTAAAATGGCGAGCGCCTTTTCCATGGGAATCCGGCTGAACCAGCGATCGGCAACCCGAACGGCAAAGGGCTGTATTTCTATCGTTTTTTCCAGTGGAAGGTGCTGGGTAAAACCGGCGGTAATAGTGTCGGTAAAACGCGTACCGATACAAATAATGGTATCCGCGTTTTCGATAGCATCGCGAGTCTCCTCCGCACTGGCTATCCCGCTATACGTCCCGACAAAACCGCTCTGTTGCTCATCAAAAAGACCTTTGCCCATGAGCATCGTGGCGTAAGCAACGGGTACCTTCGCCACCCACTCTCGAAGAGCGTTTTGTAACCCATAGCGCTGGGCGAGAAAATCGGCCAGCAGCGATACGCGACGGCTGCTTCTTAGCATCCGTCCGGCGTGCTCGCGGAAACCCGCCAGCTGGTTCTCATCGGCGGGCAGCCCCTGAATAAGCAAACGATGAGCAGGCGGCGTGGTCTTTGCCTTCGCCACATCGGCCGGCAGCATCAGATAACCAGGACGATGATGGGTGAGCATTTCGCTCAGAACCCGGTCTATTTCATGGCAGGCATTTCCCGCCGCCAGCACCGCCTGAGAGCAGGTAATTTGTTCACTCATACGCGAAAAATGGCTGAAATCGCCATCGCCAAGCGTATGGTGCAGCAGCTCGCCGCGCTGCTGGGCGCCGGTACAGGGAGCACCGACGATATGCAGGACCGGTACATGTTCAGCGTAGCTCCCGGCGATGCCGTTCAGCGCGCTCAGCTCGCCGACGCCATAGGTGGTCAACAGCGCGCCTGCGCCCTTGATACGCGCATAGCCATCAGCGGCATAGGCCGCGTTTAGCTCATTTGCACAACCCACCCACCCTAAATTCCGATGCGCAATAACGCTGTCGAGAAACTGTAAATTGTAATCACCAGGTACGCCAAACAAGCGGTCTATACCGCAGTCTACGAGACGATCCAGCAGATAATCGCCAATGGTGTAAGTCGGTTGCATATCCCCACTCTCCTCTCATGCAGATAAGTTGAGTATTGAATAAGCAGTTGCGCTGTCCACATTGCACCCAACAAATGCGGTGGCAAGTAAAATTTACGCGTTCAGGGAGTATACTCGGCGCCAAAGATTCTTTAGTGTAAACGTATACACAACCCTGTTTTATCTGCGGAGGAAGTATGGTTTACCAGGCAAACGCCACGCGATATCAAACGATGGAATACCGCCGCTGCGGTCATAGCGGACTAAAGCTACCGGCAGTTTCTCTGGGGCTTTGGCATAATTTTGGCGATGAAACGCGGGTGGAAACCAGCCGTCAGCTTCTGCGTCACGCATTCGATCTCGGCATAACCCATTTCGATTTAGCCAATAACTACGGGCCACCGCCGGGATCGGCGGAGAGCAATTTTGGCCGTATTCTGAAAGAGGATTTTTTGCCCTATCGCGATGAGCTGATCATCTCCAGCAAAGCCGGTTACACCATGTGGGACGGCCCCTATGGCGACTGGGGATCGCGCAAGTACCTGATCGCCAGCCTCGATCAAAGCCTTAAACGAATGGGCCTGGACTATATCGACATTTTCTACCACCACCGCCCTGACCCCGAAACGCCGCTGCTGGAAACCATGCGCGCGCTGGACCACATCGTCCGCCAGGGCAAGGCGCTGTACGTCGGCTTGTCTAATTATCCGCTCGAACAGGCCCGGCAAGCCGTCAACATCCTTAACGATCTCGGCACGCCGTGCCTGATTCATCAGCCAAAATATTCGATGTTTGAACGCTGGGTCGAAGAGGGATTACTGGATTTCCTGCACACCTCGGGGGTGGGAAGTATAGCGTTTTCACCGCTGGCGGGCGGCCAGTTAACCAACCGTTACCTGCACGGCATTCCGGCTGACTCCCGCGCCGCCAGCGGTAGCCGGTTCCTGCAACCGGATCAGCTTACCGAAAGCAAACTGGAAAAAGTTCGCCAGCTGGACGCGCTGGCCGAATCCCGCGGACAGAAGCTTTCGCAGATGGCGCTGGCCTGGGTGCTGCGCGATGAGAAAGTCACTTCGGTACTGATTGGCGCCAGTAAAACCTCGCAGCTCGACGATGCGGTTGGCATGCTGGAAAACCGCCATTTCAGCGCCGAAGAGCGGGCAACCATCGACGCGATCCTTGCGGTGTAAATTCATTGTTACTTTAGCAAAAAGTGCTCTCACTGGCGATTTAGGAGTTCCTCCGATACGACGGGGCTTTACCGCCCCGTAATATCAGGTTAACAGGCCGACAACGGCCCCGATCGTGAAGGAGAAGAGTATGTTCAGGTCACTGATTTTGGCTGCAGTGCTTCTGGCTTCAGCGCCATTGGTCGCTAATGCTGGTGAAATCACCCTGTTGCCATCAATAAAATTACAAATTGGCGATCGCGACAATTATGGTAACTACTGGGACGGTGGCGGCTGGCGCGACCGTGATTATTGGCGTAGACACTATGAATGGCGCGATAACCGCTGGCGTCGTCACGATAACGGCTGGCATCGCGGCTGGGATAAACGTAAAGCCTACGAGCGCGGCTATCGTGAAGGCTGGAATGATCGTGATGACCGACGCGGCGGTTGGGGTCGTGGACCAGGCGGTCGCGGACATGGCCACGGCCACGGCCACGGTCATCATTAATATTTATTGTAAAAGGGAGCCATCCGGCTCCCTTTCTCGTTGTCGCGTTTAACTAAATATCGTCCCAACAATCAGCCAGCCGTTAAGCGCCACAACGACTGCGACAATCGCCCACCCCAGCAGTTTTACCCACCGGGAATTGACCAGATCGCCCATCAGGCGCGAGTCGCTGGTGAATATCAGCAGCGGCACCAGCGCGAGGGCAATACCGAAACTCAGCAATACCTGGCTCATCACCAGAATACGCGTGGGATCCAGGCCCATTAAAATCACGATAAACGACGGCAGCATGGTGATCGCCCGACGAAACCACAGCGGGATATGAAAGCGGATAAAGCCCTGCATCACCACCTGCCCCGCCAGGGTCCCAACAACCGTAGAAGATAAACCCGCCGCAATCAGACTCAGGCCAAAGATGGTGGCTGCCGCGTGGCTCAGCAAGGGTTCAAGCGTCAGATAGGCCTGATCGAGGTCGGCAACTCCGGTGTGGCCGTTGAAATGGAAGGCCGCGGCGGCGGTCGCCATCATTGCCAGGTTGACAAAACCAGCAATGGTCATGGCAATCGCCACATCCCAGCGCGTGGCGTTATAGCGATCTTTGCGCGTGCCTCCATGCAGGTGCTGAGTGAGCGACGAGTGTAAATAGATGACATGCGGCATAATGGTCGCTCCCAGCACCCCGGCGGCAAGAAACACCGCCTCGCTGGTCGGCAGAGATGGAACGAGCATCCCTTTCGCTAACGGCGCCAGCGCGGGCTGAGAGAAGATAAGCTCTACGACATACGCCGCCGCGACGAACAGCAGTAGCCCGCCAATCACTTTTTCCAGCGGCTTTTGACCGCGACGCTGGAGCATCAGAATCAGAAACGTCGCAATCCCCGTCAGCACCGCGCCCTGCAGCAATGACACGCCGAGAACCAGCTTAAATCCGATAGCCGCGCCAATAAACTCGGCAAGATCGGTCGCCATCGCGATAATTTCGGCCTGCACCCAGTAAAACCACACCACAGGACGCGGATAATGGTCGCGAATTTGCTCCGCCAGATTTTTTCCGGTGGCGATGCCCAGCTTCGCCGACATCACCTGAATCAGCATCGCCATCAGGTTAGCCCATACCACCACCCACAGCAGCTGGTAGCCAAAGCTGGCACCGGCCTGGATGTTGGTGGCGAAGTTACCCGGATCGATATAGCCGATGGCAGCAATGAACGCCGGCCCCATCAGGGCGAGCTTAATCTTGCGCGCTGCGCGACCGCTGCTATTCTCAACGCGACTGTTTGTCATTTTCTGCCTCTGGAAATATAGCCTTTGCTATGTTTCATGCTATCAAAATGCGAATGATTATCAAGTTCATTTGGAATGGTGATAATGATTGCTATGATAGGAGGGAACGATAGCGGGTCGGCAACTGAAAAACCGGGGGAACTGATAAACGCTTTTAATTAATCACCAGAATAGTACAAGAGAGCAACTTTTAAAACCTTTACGTAACATAACAAAAATGCATGGTTGATCACTATTTTTGCCATTAGTCACATATCCTTACAATAGTGTGTGCTAGCTCTCGTTTTCTTTGCGCTTGTTACATAGAATGTGCACAGAAATTTAACCTGCCTCATATTTGGAGCAAATATGGACCGCGTCCTGCACTTTATTCTCGCGATCGTAGTGGTGGCCATTCTGGCCCTGTTGGTCAGCCACAACCGTAAGCAGATTCGTATTCGTTATGTCATTCAGCTGCTGGTCATTGAAGTGCTGTTGGCCTGGTTCTTCCTGAACTCTGACATTGGCCTGGGTTTTGTGAAGGGCTTCTCCGAGATGTTTGAAAAACTCCTCGGTTTCGCTAATGAAGGGACAAATTTCGTCTTCGGCAACATGAACGACAAAGGTCTGGCGTTCTTCTTCCTGAAAGTTTTGTGCCCGATCGTCTTTATTTCCGCGCTGATCGGTATTTTGCAGCATATTCGCATTCTGCCTATCGTCATTCGCGCTATCGGTACCGTACTGTCCAAAATCAACGGCATGGGCAAGCTGGAATCCTTTAACGCTGTCAGCTCCCTGATTCTGGGCCAGTCCGAAAACTTTATCGCTTATAAAGATATTCTTGGCAAGATGTCCCGCAACCGCATGTACACCATGGCGGCGACCGCGATGTCTACCGTCTCCATGTCTATCGTGGGCGCGTACATGACCATGCTGCAGCCGAAATATGTGGTCGCGGCGCTGGTACTGAACATGTTCAGCACCTTTATCGTTCTGTCGCTGATTAACCCGTACCGCGTCGACGAAAGCGAAGAAAACCTGCAGATGTCCAACCTGCATGAAGGCCAAAGCTTCTTCGAGATGCTGGGTGAATACATCCTGGCGGGCTTTAAAGTGGCGATTATCGTTGCCGCCATGCTGATTGGCTTCATCGCGCTGATTTCCGCGCTGAACGCCCTGTTCGCCACCGTCACCGGCTGGTTCGGCTATAGCATCTCCTTCCAGGGGATCCTCGGCTATATCTTCTATCCGGTAGCCTGGGTTATGGGCGTACCGGCGGGTGAAGCGCTGCAGGTAGGGAGTATTATGGCCACCAAACTGGTTTCTAATGAATTCGTCGCCATGATGGATCTGCAGAAAGTTGCCGCCACGCTCTCTCCGCGTGCGGAAGGCATCATCTCTATCTTCCTGGTCTCCTTCGCTAACTTCTCCTCTATCGGTATTATCGCCGGGGCAATTAAAGGATTGAATGAAGAGCAAGGTAACGTGGTTTCCCGCTTCGGCCTGAAGCTGGTGTACGGTTCTACGCTGGTGAGCGTGCTCTCTGCGTCTATCGCCGCGCTGGTACTGTAATTAGCGAAAGCCGGGCAAGTCCCGGCTTTTTCATGTCCGCAGTTCGCTCAACGGCAGCGGCTTACCGATCAGATACCCCTGCAAATAATCAACGCCTAACTCAAGAAGCTTTTCCCGCTGCTCAGGCGTTTCAACATATTCCGCCACCACCTTCATTTTCTTAACCTTGGCCATTTCAATAATAGATTTGACCATAATGGCATCCAGCGGATCGGTCTCGATATCACGCACGAAGCAGCCGTCAATTTTCAGGATATCGGCCTGCAGGCTTTTCAGGCGCTCGTAGTTAGCGTAGCCGGTACCAAAGTCATCAATCGCGATGCCGCAGCCGAAATCTCGCAGCAGCTGGATGTTATGCATGCTGGTCTCAACATCGGAAAATGCCTGCTCCTCGGTAACCTCAATCGTTATCGCCTCTGCCGACAGGTTATGGCGTTTAAACAGAGCGATGATTTGCGCCGCGCTATCCTTTTGCATCAGCGTATAGGGCAGCAGGTTAACGGAGAAATGCCGACCGTGGTGGTTTTTGAGCGAACTAAACAGCGTTTCCAGTACCTGCATATCAAAACGCTGGCTCAGGTTAAATTGCGCAATCAGTGGAATAAACCTATCGGGCGTAATGATGGTATTACCGCAGCGCATACGGCTAAGTATCTCATAGTACCCTTCTCCGCAGGCATTCCGGATAGGCTGGGCGTACAGCACCACTCCACGCTCGCTAAGCGCCTGTTTAATTTTCGCCAGCAGCCGTACCTGTTCGCTTGTTTGATCGGATATCTGCTCTTGCGCCGCGTCCAGCGCTAATACGCGCCGCCCCGCCCCGGCCTGCTCCGATAACCAGCTAAGCTGACCGAGCATCGGATGAAGCTCGGATTCTTTACCGCCGTAGCCGCCCCATGATGCGCCAAATTCCAGATCCAACGCCTGGTTGTTCCAGCTAAACTTTTTATGGTTAAGCGTGGAAACAATATGATTTAAACGCGCCTCTGGCTCCGGGCCATTGAGCACCAGCAACAGCTCGCTGCCGGGGAGCTGATATATGCGCTCTCCCTGAGCCAATAGCGGCTGTAGTTTGCGGGCAATCTGCCTTTTGCTCTCTACTCTCATCATCATGCCGTAATGACGACTCAGAAAATCCAGATTCTGAATACGCAGGCTGCTGATGGCAACAGCAGGGTTTCGCTGCAGGTGGCTCTCCAGCGCGCGTAGATTCGGTAAACCGGTTAGCGGATCTTCTTCCGCCTGATCTCGCCACCTGAGCTTCATTCTTTCACTGTGAGCATAGATATCCGCCATATAAAACAGGCAGATAGTGAAACAAATTAGTACTGAAAGAACAAATGATAGTGAATATTCAGTTTGTACCCCATGTAAAAAATTCTGGTTATACGCCACGAGTAAAAAGGCGGAAACGGACCATGAAATGCGAATCAGCGTATGTCCCAGGCGGCTAATACCAATGAAGTATAAAATGAAAATAAGCGGGACTAAATAACCGGCAATAAAAACAGAATCATAAGGCGTACACAGCACCAGTAATATTGTCGCCAGGGCCACAAACCAATACAACGTAAATACCCGCTGCTCGCGCGTCCGCCACGCGTGACAAAGATTGCGCCAGAATGCTCGCGCATAATGCGGACTGATAATCATCCGCAACGGATAATAAAAGAATGTCGTAAAAATTAATGCGGCGCTAATCAGGCTTTGTATATCGATAATGGTGTAAATAACTGACATATTGCCGAAATAGCTGGAGATCGCCAGCGGAAACGAAAAAAAACGCCCCGCCAGGTACATAGTGACCTTCAACAGGAGGGGAGCGAAAAAGCCTCCCCAAAAAATCCTCGCGCCCATATGTTTTGCCGTCAGCGCGGCGCGCCAGCGCCTTCCAAGCTGAAAGCGGACAATAGCGCAGGAGACGAAAACCGAAAAGAGCTGGCAGAATAGCAGGATCAGCGCCTGGGCTAGCGTCAGATCGATTATCCAGGCGTTGGTGATCGCAAACGCGATTATCAATGGCGCAACGGCGTAGCGGCCAAAAATAAAAAGCACCGAATACATTAAGCTCAGCGGTAACCATGCCAAATAAATTTGATTTCCGTCAATAATGGTTTGCGGCGAAATAAATCGGGACAGCGGAATTGCGATAAGGCAGACCAGGAAAGCCAGCAGAGTTTTTTTGATCTTAATGTTAAGATGATCAATCATTATTGTTAATTAAAACTCCGGCTGCAATAAATATATTTGGTGGAGCTAAGCGGGATCGAACCGCTGACCTCTTGCATGCCATGCAAGCGCTCTCCCAGCTGAGCTATAGCCCCGTAACGTAAAGCGTGTCGTGTTGACGGGCGGCATAATATGAATTCCTTCGCCAGGTGTCAACGGCAAAATCAATCCCAGCTATTTGATCGCTGAAAAAGCAGGCAAACGGCTGGCATTGCGAGCCTTATCGCAGCCAGAAGCTAAACATGTCACGCTTTCCTTTAAAAGGATGCTATAACATGTGCAACTAATTCCCACATATTTACTCAGGAAATAGTATGCTCAAGGAACGAATGACACCTGAAGAAATAGCGCATCTGACTGGCTTCAGTCGGCAAACGATTAACAAATGGGTACGCAAAGAGGGATGGCAAACTTCCCCACGACCCGGCGTACAGGGCGGTAAAGCGCGCCTCGTACACGTTAATGAGCAGGTTCGCGAGTTTATCCGCAGCGCACAGCGCGTGGCCGAAAACCCCGTCCCCTATTCCGCAACGGATAACGATCTGGAATCTCTGCTGCTTACGCTATGTAAAGAGATGACGCCGGGTGAGCAAAAGCTGTTTATGTCGCTGTTGCTACGCGAGGGGATCACCGGGCTACTCAACCGACTGGGTATCCGCGATCGGTGAAATCATGATGAAACTCAAAGAAAAAATGACGCCAGCGGAGCTTGCCGAGTGCCTTAATCTCGCCCGGCAAACCATTAACCGTTGGGCCAGAGAGCAAAACTGGCGGACGGAAGCCATACCCGGTGTGAAAGGCGGGCGCGCTCGCGTGATTGTCATCGACAAAGCGGTAATCGATTTCCTGGCAAATATCCCGGCGCTGCGCCATTTAACCCTTGATAACCAGCTGGCGGAACCAGTCGTTAAATACTTTGTGAATGATGCTGATACGATCTGGCGCCAGATTGTCGAGACCATGCACCTGATGACCCCCGCAGAGCAGTTGCACCTGCGCGATCTTCTTGCCCGCGAAGGGATCAGCGGGTTTCTATCCCGGCTGGGTATTGCTGATGCTAAAAAATAGGCAAAAAAAACGGCGGGGTTAGCTTGCCCCACCGTTTTATAAATCCCGATATTACTATCAGGATTGTTGACTTTCCCGTTCAGCAATAAAGGCCAGCGCTTTATTGATTCGTTCTACGCTACGTGACTTACCGATTGCATGCACGGTGACATCAAGCGCCGGAGACTGGCCTGCACCGGTCACCGCGACGCGCAGCGGCATCCCCACTTTTCCCATTCCCACTTCCAGCTCATCGGCCGTCGCCTGAATCGCGTGGTGGACGTTTTCGGCCGTCCAGTCACTCATGGCGGCTAATTTGTCGCGCACCATTTCCAGCGGCTGGCGGGCAACCGGACGCAGATGTTTTTTCGCCGCATCGGCATCAAACTCGGCGAAATCTTCATAGAAATAGCGGCAGCTCGCCGCCATCTCTTTAAGCGTTTTGCAACGTTCGCCCAGCAGTTTCACCAGTTCAGCCAGCTGAGGCCCGTTACGGGTGTCGATATTTTCCTGCTCAATGTGCCACTGTAAATGCGTTGCCACATATTCCGGGGCCAGCGAATTGATATAGTGGTGGTTCAGCCACTGCAGCTTTTCCGTGTTGAACGCGCTGGCAGATTTGCTCACCGCGCCCAGACTGAACAGTTTAATCATCTCTTCGCGAGAGAAAATCTCCTGGTCGCCGCTGGACCATCCCAGACGCACCAGATAGTTCAGCAGCGCTTCCGGCAGGTAGCCGTCGTCGCGATACTGCATAACGCTGACCGCGCCGTGACGCTTGGAGAGTTTTTTACCATCGTCGCCGTTAATCATCGAGACGTGGGCGTAAACCGGCACCGGCGCATTCAGCGCTTTCAGGATGTTAATCTGGCGCGGGGTGTTGTTGATATGGTCTTCGCCACGGATAACGTGGGTGATCTCCATATCCCAGTCGTCAACCACCACGCAAAAGTTGTAGGTCGGGGAACCGTCGGTACGACGGATAATCAGATCGTCCAGCTCCTGGTTGCTGAATTCGATCGGACCGCGGATCTGGTCGTCAAAAACAACGGAACCCTCTTCCGGGTTGGCAAAACGGACAACGCAAGGTTCGTCGTCAGCATGATGCTCGTGGCCATGGCGGCAGCGACCGTCGTAGCGCGGCTTTTCACCTTTCGCCATCTGTTCTTCACGCAGCGCTTCCAGGCGCTCTTTGGAGCAGTAGCATTTATAGGCCGTGCCCGCCTGCAGCATTTCATCAATGACGGCGTTGTAGCGATCAAAACGCTTGGTCTGGAAGTACGGACCCTCATCCCATTCCAGGCTCAGCCAGTTCATACCATCCATGATGGCTTCAATGGCCTCCGGCGTTGAGCGCTCGAGATCGGTGTCTTCAATACGCAGCACAAACTCACCGCCGTGGTTACGTGCAAAAAGCCAGGAATAGAGAGCAGTACGCGCGCCGCCAACGTGCAGATAGCCTGTCGGGCTGGGCGCGAAGCGAGTTTTGATTTTCATGAAGTGGCCTTACGTTTGATAAAGGTGCCGACACGCGGCAGCGTTCGTTAGATTTTATGGGGGAATATTCTAACACCGTGGGCTGATTCCTCAATGTTGTTACCGTTTCAACGTCACGCTTTCCCCTTTTTGTTTATAAATCATGCGCCACAGATGACATTGCGATCGTTTTGTTTAATTTTACGACGAACAAACAAATTATTTAGAAAAGGCGTTGACTCATTTCCAACTCTCCCTATAATGCGACTCCACACAGCGGGGGTGATTAGCTCAGCTGGGAGAGCACCTCCCTTACAAGGAGGGGGT
>PPYE01432920.1_pt1 | contig 23811 bp, 20 predicted proteins | sample 1559881 | NCBI WGS metagenome assembly PPYE01 (sample SAMN08240022, study PRJNA423297) | Human gut metagenome, whole genome shotgun sequencing project. | reverse complement strand
TGTATTTATGCCTTTTTTATTGGCTGAAATATTGAACTTTCAAGGTTCAACACACCTTATTGGTGTGGGAAGTCTTAGTACTTAATATTACAAAAAAACTGCCGAATGTGCGCCATCAGGAGTTGGAAAAAGATAAAGGGTTGTTTTTAGATAAAAAACAGGTATAATAGGATTGAGCTTAATTTATGAAACAGATATGAAGAAATTGTTATCAAGTTGTTATACAGGAGAGAGATTATGAAAGTACCATTTTCACCGCCGGATATTACAGAGGAAGAAATCGCGGAAGTGGCTGATACCTTAAGGAGCGGCTGGATCACTACCGGACCAAAGACAAAGAAGTTTGAGCAGGAAATAGCGGCATATTGTCATACAGAAAGGGCAGCATGTTTAAATTCTGCCACTGCCAGCCTGGAACTTAGTCTTAGAATCCTCGGAATCGGTCCGGGAGATGAAGTTATCACCACAGCATATACTTATACTGCAAGCTGCAGCGTCATCTGTCATGTAGGGGCAAAACCTGTACTGGTGGATACTTTGCCAGGTTCCTATGATATGGATCCGCAAAAAGTGAGAGAAGCGGTCAATGAGAGAACAAAGGCAGTTATTTGTGTGGATCTTGCCGGAATTATTTATCCTTATTATGAGGAAATCTATAAGATCGCGGAAGAAAAGAGAGCACTTTTCAGACCATCAGGAAGAATTCAGGAGTCTTTGGGAAGAATTGCTGTTCTTGCAGACGGTGCCCACGCATTCGGTGCTTCTTATAAAGGAAAGATGAGCGGGGAAATTGCAGATTTTACCAGTTTTTCCTTCCATGCGGTAAAGAATCTTACTACTGCAGAGGGAGGAGCAGCTGTCTGGAGAAATATACCGGGAATTTCTTCAGAGGAGATTTATAAACAGTTCATGGATCTGTCCCTTCACGGACAGAATAAGGATGCGCTTGCCAAGACACAGCTGGGAAACTGGGAGTATGACATTGTGGCGCCGTACTATAAGTGCAATATGACAGATATTATGGCTGCCATAGGGCTGGTACAGTTTAAGAGATACCCGGGACTGTTAAAACGCAGAAGAGCAATTATTGAAAAATATAATGAAAGTTTCAAGGATCTTGATATTGAAATCCTGGAGCATTATGGAGAAGACCATGTTTCCAGCGGGCATCTCTATCTTACCAGACTGCCCGGGAAAACCAGACAAGAATGTAATGAGGTAATTATTAAGCTGGCGGAAGCGGGCATTGCAGCGAACGTGCATTACAAACCGCTGCCTATGATGACAGCTTATAAGAATCTGGGATTTGATATCCGGAATTATCCAAATGCATATCATATGTTTGAAAATGAAATTACTCTGCCGCTTCACACATGTCTGACAGATGAGCAGGTAGATTACATTATTTCTACATTTAGAAAAATCGTAAAGGAACTGTAAGTCATGTTAAAAGATTGGAATAGTCTGCCGACTTGTATGAAAAATGAAGAAACAAAAAAATATTATAAGAAACTGGAGCAAAAACGCATAGCACTTGGTGTTAAGCGTTTTTGTGATGTGGTTCTCGCTTTTTGCCTTACGGTCCTTTTGTCTCCGGTAATGCTGGTGCTTGCCATCTGTATTAAGCTGGACAGTAAAGGGCCTGTTTTTTACCGCCAGGAAAGAGTTACCCAATATGGGAGAGTCTATCGGATTTTCAAATTCCGTACCATGGTCACAGATGCGGATAAGAAGGGACCGCTGGTGACAACAGGACAGGATTCCAGGATTACCAGAATGGGAAACAAACTGCGAAAGTGCAGGTTGGATGAGCTGCCGCAGCTTTTTAATGTGTTAAAAGGCGAGATGAGTTTTGTGGGAACAAGACCGGAAGTGAAGAAATATGTAGACTGCTATACTCCAGAGATGATGGCAACTCTGCTTTTGCCTGCGGGGATTACTTCCCGGACAAGCATTTTCTATAAAGATGAAGATGAGATCTTAGAAAAATACAGCCGCACAACAGATAAGACAACAGATGAGATTTATGTGAAGTATGTGCTGCCTGATAAAATGAAATATAATCTCCAGTATCTGGAGCAATTCAGTCTTCTGGGAGATCTGAAGGTCATGGTGGATACCGTTCTGGCAGTAATCCGCTGATTTTTTGATACAGAGAAAAGGACAGGCGGCGGATTTTGTAAAATGCCGCTTTAAAGAGTAAATAGGAGAGTACAATGAAGAAAATTGCAGTAATATCCATGGGTGTAAAACTGGATAATGAAAAGGGGTACAGTCGCTTTCGCTATATCGCAGATTTTCTGACAGAGGCGGGATATCAGGTGGATCTGATCACGACCACTTTCCAGCACTGGGAGAAGGCGCAGAGGGATATGGACAAAATTAAAAAAGAAGATTATAAGTTTAACCTGAAATTTATTTATGAACCAGGATATAAGAAAAATATTGATTTAAGAAGGATCAGAAGCCACAGCATTGCGGCCAGGAATCTGACAGCTCTTCTTGAAAAAGAAGGAGATTACGATCTTATTTACTGTGAGATCCCACCCAATGATGTTGCTCTTTCAGCAGCAGAATACGCAAAAAGAAGGGGAATTCCCTTTGTGCCGGATGTAAATGATCTGTGGCCGGAAGCGATGCGCATGGTCCTGGATATTCCGGTAGTCAGTGATATTTTATTCTATCCGCTGAAAAGAGACGCGGAAAAAGTTTACTCCCTGGTCTCCGGGATCATAGGAACTTCCGATGAATACAGGGACCGCCCTGTAAAGAACCAGAAGCTTGATGTGCCGAAAAAAACGGTTTATGTGGGAAATGAGATTGCAGAATTTGACGCAGGAGCAGAGAAATATTCTCCTGAAATAGAGAAAAAAGAAGGAGAGTTTTGGGTTTCTTACGCAGGAACCATCGGGACAAGCTATGATATCAGGACTATGGTTCTGGCAGGAAAAGAACTGATGAACAGAGACTTGGGAAATATCAAGATTAAAATCCTGGGCGGAGGTCCGCTGAAAGAAGAGCTTGAGACGCTGGCAAGGGAAAAGGACTGCCGGAATGTGGAGTTTGTAGGATATGCTCCTTATCCCAAGATGGCGGCGTATCTGAAAAAGTCTGATATATTGGTAAATTCCTTTGTGAAGAAAGCGCCCCAGAGTATTGTGACTAAGATCGGGGACTACCTTGCAGCCGGAAAACCCATGATCAATACCTGTATGAGCCCTGAATTCCGGGAAAAAGTAGATCATGACGGCTTCGGTATTAATATCCTGCCGGAGGACGTAAAGATTCTGGCAGATGCTGTGGAAAAACTGTATCATGATGAAGAAGGCAGGGAAAGAATGGGCAGAAGGGCGCGTCAGATTGCAGAGGAACAGTTTGACAGACCGCAGTCCTATAAAAAGATTATTGAATTAATTGAGGAGCTGACATAAGATGAACAGACCTTTTTTCAGTGTTGTTATGCCTGCGTACCAGGCGGAAAAATATCTGGGAGCAGCTATTGAGAGCATTCAGAAGCAGAGTTTTGAAAATTGGGAGCTGTTAGTCATTGACGACTGCTCTAAAGATAAGACACTTGAAATCGCCAGAAGCTATGAAGAAAAAGACGGCAGGATCCATGTGATACACAGAGAGCAGAACCAGGGAGTCAGTGAGGCACGAAATTTAGGAATTACAAAGGCACAGGGAAGGTATCTCTGGTTCGTGGATGCAGACGATACAGTGGAGGAAAGTATTCTTTCACAGGTGTATCAATCTCTGCAGGAAAACCCGGCCAAACTGGTAGTTTTTGGTCTGGTAGAGGAATATTATTCCCAGGATGGAAAGCTGGAGTATAAAAATACCAGAAAACCGCCGCACATGCTTTTGAAAACAGAAAGAGATGTGCGCAAACAGATTATTTTATTAGAACAGCAGACGCTGTACGGTTATCCCTGGAATAAAGTCTATGATCTGATTCATATGAAAAATCTGGGGATTCGGTTTGAAGATTACAGGAAGACAAAATTTATTGAAGATATTCTTTTTAATATTGAATTCTGCATGGATATTGAATCTATGAATCTTCTGAACATTGCTCCTTATCATTATGCAAAAAGGGCAAATGAAAGCCTGACAAATGAATTTGTGCCGGAATACTACAGGCTTCACAGAAGAAGAATCGAAACTTTGTGGAAACAGCAGAAGTACTGGAAAATAGACATGCAGAGATCCAGGAAAATTCTGGGCGGTCTGTACTGCCGTTACATTCTCTCTGCACTGGAGAGGAATTATGATAAACGTGCACAGATTTCTCTCCGGGAAAGGCGCAGATTCTGCAGACAGATCTTTGCAGACAGCCTGTTTCTGGAACTGGTGCCTTACGGAAAAGCAGAAGACAGTTTCATGCTGAAAATAGCACTGAAATTAATGAAAACGAAAAATGTAACTTTGAATCTGCTGTTTGCTTACTGTATCCATCTGGTGAGAAGCAGGCTGCCGATACTTTATTCAAAGGTAAAATCAGGAAGATAGAGGAGATAAAAAGATGAAAAAATATGATTATATCTTAGTAGGAAGCGGATTATTTTCAGGAGTATTTGCCTACCATGCAGTAAAGCAGGGAAAGAAATGCCTGGTAGTGGAAAAAAGAGATACAGTAGGCGGAAATCTGTACTGTGAAGATATGGAAGGAATCCATGTGCATAAATACGGCGCCCATATTTTTCATACCAGCAATAAAAAAGTATGGCAGTTTGTAAACTCTCTGGCAGAGTTTAACCGTTATACCAATTCTCCGGTGGCAAATTATCACGGAGAAATGTATAACATGCCATTTAATATGAATACTTTCAGTAAAATGTGGAACATCAGCACACCCAAGGAGGCCAGGGGAATCATAGAAAAGCAGAGAGCAAGCATCAAAGGTGAACCAAAGAACCTGGAAGAACAGGCAATCAGCCTTGTGGGAGAAGACATTTATAAAAAGCTGATCAAGGGTTACACAGAGAAACAGTGGGGAAGAGACTGTAAAGATCTGCCGTCTTTTATTATTAAACGTCTTCCGGTACGATATACCTATGACAATAACTATTTTAATGATCTGTATCAGGGAATACCTATCGGAGGATACAATGTTCTCATAAAAAAACTTTTTGAAGGCTGTGATATAGAGACAGGTGTGGATTACAATGAAAACAGAGAAAAATACCAGGCTCTGGGTGAGAAGATCCTGTATACAGGAACGATAGATTCCTTTTATGACTACTGTTTTGGAAAGCTGGAGTACAGAAGCCTGAGATTTGAGACAGAGACTCTGGATGAGGAAAATCATCAGGGCGTGGCAGTTGTCAATTATACAGACAGAGAAACACCTTACACCAGAATTATTGAGCACAAACACTTTGAATTCGGTACACAGCCAAAGACCGTGATCACCAGAGAGTATCCTGCTGACTGGCAGGAGGGGATGGAGCCTTACTATCCGGTCAATGATGAGAAAAACCAGAATCTGTATCAAAAATACAAAGAGCTGGCTGAAAAAGAAGATAAAGTTTTGTTTGGGGGAAGACTTGCAGAGTATAAGTATTATGACATGGATAAAGTCATTGAATCTGCATTTCATCTGGTAGAAAGGGAACTGCAGTATGAGTTCTGAAAATAAAAAAAAGCCCCGGGTACTGGTATACGGAATGTCGGACAATCCAGGAGGAATCGAGACCTATCTTCTGAATCTGGTAAGGCAGTCACAGGATCAGGAAATCTCCTGGGATTTTGTCACCGATTTTCCTGAGATTGCCTATAAAAGGGAATTAAAGGAAGCTGGCTGCAGAATCTTCTATATACCGGCAAAGAGCAAAGGGCTTCTGAAACAGTGGAGTGCCTTTGTGGCGATTTTAAGAAAGCATCCGGAATATAAAACCGTGTATTTTAATATTTTAAATGCGGGAACTGCACTTACTATGGCAGTGCCCTGGATCTGCAGAAGAAAGATAGTAGTGCACAGCCACAATGGTTCTGCAGACAGTACCAGACTTCACAGTCTGTGTATGCCTTTTCTGGTCCATATGGCAAAAGAATTTGCGGCATGCTCTGTCCAGGCGGGAGAATTCATGTTCGGGAAAAAAATAATGGAAAAAAAACAAGTGCTTCTTGTACCAAATGCCATTGACTCTGCCAGATATGACTATAATCCTCAGATACGCAGCAAAATGCGAAGTCTTCTGGATGTGGAAGAGAACTTTGTCCTCTGCCATGTGGGAAGAATTGTATATCAGAAAAATCCCAAAGGGCTGATCGATATTTTTGAGAAATGTTTCAGAGAAGATAACAAGTGTGTTCTCCTTTGGGCAGGAACCGGAGATATGGAAGAAGAGGCAAAAGCATATGTAAAGGAAAAGGGACTGGAAGAGCATGTCCGGTTTCTTGGTGTAAGAAATGATATCAATGAGATCATGCAGGCGTCAGATGCATTTCTTCTGCCTTCTATATATGAAGGGCTTCCCATTGTGGCAGTAGAAGCCCAGGCAGCAGGTCTGCCCTGTTTCCTGTCGGAGACTATCAGCCAGGAAACGAAAATCATAAATAGCCTGGTGAAATTTCTGCCTCTTGATGAACCCGAGACCTGGAAGGAAGAAATTTTTCAAATAAGAGAAACAGAAAGAGTTTCCAGGAAAAAGGAAATCATAGACGCAGGATATGACTTAAATCATCAGCAAGGCAACCTGGAAAAATTACTTAAAAAAATATTATAAGGAGATTTCCATGAATAGCAGTAAGAATACGAAACGATTGTCGCAGGTCGAGATTGTATTTAAAATTTGGTTCTATCTGTATGTGATTCTTTCCACTTGTAACCTTACTTATGGAAAAGAAATCATTGCAGTCTGTATGTGGCCCATGCTTCTGCTGGGAGCAGGGCTGGTGCTCTACAGGCTGATTCATATAAAAGAATATATCCGTATGCCAAATCTCTGGATTTTGATCCTGTTTTTTGCAAGCTATCTGTTTTCTATGGTGACGAATCTGCAGTATGAATCTAAAAAGGGATTCGTCACTATGGTATTCTGGATACTATATTTCGGCATTCTCTATACTTTCCGGGAAAGTGACAGCCAGGAAAGGGTGAAAAAAGAATTTGAGCTGATGGCAGCAGTACATATTTTCTACGCACTGATCATGACATTGATCAGCCTTGGCATGATGGCTGTGGGATATTCCAACAGTTACATTGATAAGAGCAACGGAAACTATGAAGTGTGTTCAGGATTTCATGACGGAAGACTGTGGGGGGCTTTTCAGGATCCAAATCTGGGAGCCATTGTCTGCTGTACAGCGATTGTTCTCTGTATGTATTTTATCTGGAAGAGAAGGGAAAAGCTGTGGAAGATATCTCTTTCTGTATTCATCGTCCTTTTCCTTTTGTACATTGCTTTTTCCGATTCCAGAAATGGTCTGGTAAGTATTGGTACAGGCATGGCGGTCTATGCCTTCCTGAGAGGTTTTTATAAAGAAAGAAGGCTGAAAAAGCAATGGATCAATCTGGCAGCAGCAGTGCTGGTGGGCGCAGTATGCTTCTTTATTCCCGAAGGAATTAAATATTCCTACAACTATGTGGTGGGACAGGAAGTGCAGCAGGCAGAACAGACAAAAACAGCCCAGAATCAGAGCAGTACAGAAAAAACAACAGGAAGCAGTTCCGGAAGTACAAAGAAATCCGGCAGCAGTTCCGGAAGTACAAAGAAATCCGGCGGCAGTTCCAGCCCTTCTGCTGTGAAAAAAAATTCAGGGACAACAACTTCGAAAGGAACAGCTTCATCAGAAAACAGCAAGAAAAGTACAGCCTCTCCTGTTAAAAGGAATTACAGCCTGGAAGGTGATATCAGCAACAGACGATTCGATCTTTGGAAAAGTGCTATTGAAGTAGGATTAAGCCGTCCACTGACAGGAACTTCTTTCCCGGGCATCGTACCCTACGCGAAGGAAAATCTGCCGGATACCTATATTGTAAACAATGACCACTGGGACTACAGTACTATGGATAATGAAGTGCTGAACGTTTTTGTCTCTCAGGGATTTCCGGGGCTTCTGATTCTTGTGGTTCTGGTGATTGCTGCTGTAAAATACGTATTTTCCAGGATCTGGAAACTGGGAAAAGAAGAATTCCCAAGAGCGCAGGTGCTGCTGACCTGTATCGTGATGCTGTCGGCAAGCTCTATGTTCCAGGCAACCATGTTTTATCAGAATTCCACAGATGCCAATATGTTCTGGATGTATCTGGGATATTTGGTGTTTATGCTGAAAGAGATTCCGGAAAAAAAGAATGAGAAAGTACAGGTTAAAGTATGAAAAAATATTGTGTTGTTGAAAAGGGACTCCTGGAACAGCATGCAGGTTCAAAGGCGCGGTGTGATGCGGCACAGATCCTTATAGAGAAAGGATGGGAACCTGCTTATGTAAATCCAATAAAAGTCCGGACAAATGTAAGTTACTTTGAAAGAGTCAAAGTGATTCCAGGTTTTTTAAATGACTGGAGAAAAATCTGTTCCGAAATGCGTAAAGGGGACAGTCTGCTGATCCAGTATCCCCTTGATATGTATCCGAAGGTGGCAATGCTGGCTCTGAAATATATAAAGAAGATGAAGGAAAAGGGCGTAAGGATCCGAATGCTGATCCATGATATCGACAGTCTCAGAACCGGAGATCCGGGAGACAGAGTATGGTACCAGGAAGCGGAAAAAAGCTTTTTTCAGTTGGCAGATGACATCATTGCGCACAATGAAAAAATGACAGAGTATCTTCGAAGCATTGGACTTGGGCAGCCTATAGCTTCTCTGGGGATTTTTGATTATCTGATCGACGGGGAAATACGCGAGAAAGAAGAAAACCAGGAGGCGGTAGTGATCGCCGGAAATTTATCAAGGGAGAAAGCGGGATATATCTATTGTCTTCCGGAAACCCAGGTGCATTACAGCCTATACGGTCCTAATCTGGAGAAAAATGGAATCGGCAGAAATGTTTCCTATCAGGGTTCTTTTCAGCCGGACAAGCTCCCTGAAGTTCTGAAGGGAAAATTTGGTCTGGTGTGGGACGGAGCTTTTGCAGACCATTGCGGCGGGGAGTTCGGAGAATATATGAGGTACAATAATCCTCATAAAACCTCCCTTTACCTTGCCTGCGGCATTCCTGTCATCGTATGGGAAGAGGCTGCTATTGCAGATTTTGTAAAGGAAAAGCAGGTAGGGATCACGGTAAATAATTTAGAAGAACTTCCGGAGAAGCTGGGCAGCATTACAGAAGATGTTTACAGGAGAATGAAAAAGAATACAGTTGAGGTGGGAAATCAGCTTAGAAGAGGCGGTATGCTTCAGGCAGTAATTGATAAGACAGGAGAGTAAAAAATGAAGATAAGGTCTGTAAAATTTAATTTTATCATGAATTTTATTTTGACAGCCTCCTCCATTTTGTTTCCTTTGATCACAGCACCTTATATTCTCAGGGTGCTGCAGGCAGAGGGAAACGGAAGAGTGGATTTCGCGTCATCCGTGATGACGTGTTTTATGATGTTTGCATCCCTGGGTATTCCCACTTATGGGATCAGAACCTGTGCGAAGGTACGGGATGATAAAGAGGAATTATCCAATACAGTACAGGAACTGATGATCATCAATACCGTGACTATGGCGCTGACCTATACAGCGTTTCTGGTCCTGGTGTTTCTGGTCCCTCAGTTTGCAGAGGAGAAGACGCTTCTGTTTATCAACAGTATCAGCATGGTGCTGAATGTCATAGGAGTGACCTGGTTTTACAATGCCATTGAGCAGTATGCTTATATAACCGCATGCTCGATTGCTTTTAAACTGGCTTCGATTCTTCTGATGTTTCTTCTGGTGAGGAGCCCGGAAGATTATGTGAAATACGGGGCGATCACAGTATTTGCAGCTTCTGGCTCCTATATCCTCAACTTCTGGAATCTGAGAAAGCATATCCGGTTTAAAAAGACAAGACCCTATCGGTTTAGAGTGCATCTGAGACCGATTCTGGTATTCTTCTCCATGTCAGCGGCGATCAATGTCTATACGAATCTGGACACAACTATGCTGGGAATTATGAAGGATAAGGCAGAGGTGGGATATTATTCGGCGGGAATTAAGATCAAAAACCTGCTGGTGAGTCTTACCACTTCACTGGGGGCTGTTCTTTTGCCGCGGCTTTCCTACTATATCGAGAAAGGAGAGCAGAAGGCATTTCAGGAAACCGTTTCTAAGGCATTTCATTTTGTTCTGATCCTGGGAAGCGCGGTGACCGTCTATTTTATTGTTATGGCTCAGGAAGCGCTTCTTCTCCTGGGAGGAGACGGTTATTCCGCATCTGTAACACCCATGCAGATCTTGATGCCTACCGTTTGGCTTATAGGTTTGTCTAATATTACCGGAATGCAGATTCTGACTCCCTACGGACAGGAGAACAAGGTTCTGGTTTCCATTGTTGGCGGGGCAGTGCTGGATTTCATCCTGAACCTGGCATTAATACCCAATTATGGCGCATCTGGTGCAGCTTTTGCAACCCTCCTTGCAGAATTGCTGGTGCTTGTAGTACAATGTTACTATTTGAGGCAATTATTAAAAGAAATTGTAAGATATATTCCGTTTTGGAAATATATCGTTGCAGTGGGAGCAGGAACAGTCCTGATGCTGGCAGTAAAATACTGGATTCAGATTCCGCAATTGTTTTCCGGAACCGGCACACTTCAGGCGTTTTTTGAACTTGCTGTCACGGCAGTGGTGTTCTTTGGAGGTGAGGGAATCGTTTTAATCCTTGTGAAAGAACCGTTTGTAATGGAGATGCTGGAGAAGATTATTAAAAAAAGACTAACTAAGAAATAAAAATTTTATAGTGAGAAGTAATAAAATATGATAGAATGGTAAAAAAGAATTGTAGAATTAATCTTTGACTAAATATAAGGAATATAAAACTTTACGGAGGAGAAAGGAAATGGCTATTCGAGTAACAAGGTCTTCTATGCCTGCATTAGAAGAATATATGAAGGAGATCGAACCAATCTTTGAAAGTAGGTGCCTAACAAATATGGGACCGATATATAAAAAATTTCAGCATCAGTTGATTGATTATTTAAAGGTTCCGTATTTATCCTTGTTTACAAACGGACATACAGCTTTGGAAACGGCTATTCAGGCTTTAGGATTAAGAAAAGAGGGTGGAGAGGTCATTACTACTCCATTTACTTTTGTTTCAACTACACATGCGATTGTGAGAAATGGTCTGAAACCAGTATTTGCAGATATAAAGCCCGATGATTATACAATGGATCCTGATAAAATAGAAGAATTGATTACAGATAAAACGGTAGCTATTATTCCGGTTCATGTGTATGGCAATCTTTGCGATGTAAAAAAGATAGAAAACATAGCAAAAAAATACAATTTAAAAGTTATTTACGATGGTGCTCATGCTTTTGGTGTTACTTATAAAGGTGTTGGTGTAGGAAATTTTGGTGATGCTACTATGTTTTCTTTTCATGCAACGAAATGTTTTCATTGTATTGAAGGAGGGGCTATCGCATTTCATGATGCACGTTATCGGGAGAAACTCCATAGCTTGAAAAATTTTGGGATACATGGTCCTGAAGATGTTATAGATATTGGAGGGAATGCAAAATTAGATGAATTTAGGTCAGCAATGGGGATATGTAATCTTCGAAGGATAGATGAGTGCATTCAGAAGAGAAAAGCAGTATATGAGAGATATTATGAACGACTTCATGAAATAGAGGGAATTAAAGTTTGTGAAATACAGCGGAATATAAAATCCAATTACGCGTATTTCCCTGTGTATTTTGATGCGAAAAAGTTTGGTAAAAGCAGAAATGAGATTTTTGATATGCTGAGAAAACATGATATATATACCAGGAAATATTTTTATCCAGCAGTAAATGATATGCAGTGTTATAAAGAAGAGTTTGCAAACAATTGTACTCCAATCGCAAAAGATGTATCATTAAATATTTTGGCATTACCAATGTATGAGGAACTGAGATTGAATGATGTAGATAGAATTTGTGATATGATTTTGGCGTAGAACACTGAAAAATTATATTCTTAAATAAAAAGATGGAGAAAATTCTAAAATGAAAAAGTCAGAATTGACGAAAGATAAGAGATGGGAGATTGCAGATCGTTTAGCAGAAGAAAGGTTAGGTATGGTTAATTCTTTGTGCCAGCCAGTAACACCACGCAGTACACTTTACAGTAGATTTGTAAAAAGGGCTATAGATTTTGTGATTGCACTTATTGTTTTGGTTATTACATTACCAATTAACCTCGTTATTGGTATAATTACTCTTTTTGATGTAGGATGTCCGATTTTTTTTAAACAAGAACGAGTAGGAAAAGATGGAAATTTGTTCAAAATTATTAAATTTAGAAACATGCGAGATACACGAGACGAAAACGGTGAATTGTTGCCGGCGAAGGAAAGAGTAACTAAATTTGGACGTTTTGTAAGAAAAACGTCTTTGGATGAATTGTTGAATTTTTGGAGTATTTTAAAAGGAGATATGAGTTTAATAGGACCACGTCCATTAGTGCCAGAATATTATCAGCGATATAGTAATCGGCATAAGATGCGTTTAGCAGTAAGACCTGGATTAGAATGCCCCCCTAGGATTAAGATGAATCATGCGTGGTCTTGGAATGAACAATTTGAGAATGACGTTTGGTATGTAGAAAATGTCAGCTTTATGACGGATTGTTATATGATATTTCGATTAATCCAATTTGCACTTGATAGTAAAAATTCAAGTGTGCGTGCAAGTGCTGACAGAGGTTCGTTTATGGGATATGATCTGGAAGGAAAGGCCATTGGTTTAGGAGAGATTACTGAAGAATATATTAACTCTTGTGTAAAGTAGTATGTATGGAGGAAAAACTTTGAGGGAAATCGGAGGATACATTGAGCTGGATGATTGTTATGGTCAAGAGTATCATAAGAATGCTTTAGCTTTAAATAGCGGAAGGCATTGCTTGGAGTATTTGATTCGGGCTAAGCACATAAAAAAGATTTTAATTCCATCTTTTTTATGTGCATCCATAAGTGACATTTGTAAAAAAAATAGATGTGAGATAGAGTACTATGAAATTAGCGATAATTTTCTTCCGTGCTTTAATAAAGATTTAGAAAGTAATGAGTGGTTGTACATTGTAAATTATTATGGTCAGATATCGAATGATGTTATTTGTCGGTTAAAAGTAAATTTTGGCAATATTATTATTGATAATTCACAGGCTTTTTATCAATATCCTGTGAATGGTGTAGATACACTATATACTTGCAGAAAATTCTTTGGAGTGTCGGATGGAGGCTATTTATATACAGATATTGAGCTAGAAGATGTATTGCCAATAGATATTTCTTATGAAAGAATAAAATATATTTTGGGACGCTACGAAATAGATGCCCAACCTTTTTATCAGGATTCAGTTACAAATAATAAAATATTTGCAAAAGAACCATTAAAAAGAATGTCACGATTAACGCATAATCTTTTAAAAAGGATAGACTATGAACTAGTAAAAGAAAAACGAGAGGAAAATTATAAAATACTTCAAGAAACACTTGAAAGTATGAACAGTTTATATATTAAATCTCCAGAAGCACCATTTATGTATCCCTTATACTTAAAAAAGGGTATGGAGGTTAAAAAAAGATTAATTGATGAGAAAATTTATATCCCTACTTTATGGCCAGATGTATTTAAAATAGCAAAACAAAATGATAGAGCTTGGGATTACGCGGAAAATATTTTGCCTCTTCCATGTGATCAACGATATGGAAAAGATGATATGGAATATATGCTAGACATACTAAAGAAAGTTATTGAATTTTAATATAAACAGGAGAGAAAATACGATGAGATATGATTTGACAGATAAAAAGGTTTTAGTTATGGGTGGAACGCGCATTTCTTGCGAAATTATTCGTAAGGCAAAGGAAATGGGATGTTATGTTGTCGTTGCAGACTATAATAAAGTCGAAGACTCACCAGGAAAACAAATAGCTGATGAGCACTTTGAAATTAGTGTTACAGATGTTGATGCTATAGTAGAACTGATTCATCGTGAAAATATTGAAGGCGTTTTGGTTGGCTTTAGTGATATGTTACTACCATATTATGCGGAAATCTGTCGTAAAGCGGGATTACCAGCATATGCAACGAAAAATCAGTTTGACATATTTATTAATAAAGATAGGTACAAAGAGCTATGTCGTCAATTTCAAGTACCGACGGTGGAAGAGTATACAGTAGATGCAGAAGATTTTGACGCCACTACTGAGGGAATAAGATACCCTGTATTGGTGAAACCTGCAGATAGTAGTGGGGCAAGGGGAATAACAATATGTTATTCAAAAGAGTGTTTAAAAGAAGCAGTAGAAAGTGCTAAGAAATATTCACGTACAGGGATTGTACTGGTAGAACGGTATTTAGAAGGGCGTGAGGTTACAGTATTTTGGACGTTCCAGGATGGAAACTATTATTTGACAGCAATTGGAAATAGACATGTTAAGCATAATCAGGAAGGAGTAATTCCACTGCCTGTAGGATACACCTTTCCAGCATCAGTGCTTCCAAAATATATAGAGAATATTGAGGAAAACTGTAAAAAAATGTTTCGTTCTGTAGGAATCCAAAACGGAATGATGTTTATGCAGTGTAAAGTAGAAGATGATACTTGTATTGTTTATGATATAGGTTACCGTCTTACTGGTTCTTTGGAGTATAAGATATTAAAAGAGGTTTGTGATTTTGATCCTCTGGAAATGTTGATCTATTTCTCTGTAACAGGAAAGATGGCTCCGGAAAGTATTGCCTCCAGAGTAGATCCTTTTTTTGGAGGATATTATGCATATAATGTCTCCTGTCTGTCAGCCCCTGGAACCATTAGTGAATTAATTGGACGTGATGAGGTGCTGAAAATGCCGGGAGTAATAGATGCTGTGATTGCGCACTACCCTGGAGAAACAATCACAGAGCAAATGAAGGGATTGCTTGCACAGATTACAATACGCATTCTAGGTGTTGCAGAAGTGGAAGAAGATCTTTATAAGAAGATGAAGGCAATTGAAGATGCAATTCATATTGTTTCGAAAGAAGGCAAAGAGTTGATGTTGCCAGGGATTGAAGTAGAAGATGTTAAAGGGTATTGCTGTTAAAAAAATGTTGTTCAATAAAACGGGTCTGTTTTTGAACAAATTATTATTTTATAAAGATATATGAGATAAGGTGGATGGTGTGGATAAGATATTATTGTTAGGCGGTTCTGCCCAACAAATCGTTGCAATTGAAACAGCGAAACGATTAGGATATTATACAGTAGTATGTGATTATTTACCAGATAATCCAGGACAGTATGTGGCAGATAAGTTTTACCTCGCAAGTACAACAGATAAGGAAGAAATATTAAAAATAGCTCAATATGAACAAATCAAGGGAATTCTGGCATATGCTTCAGATCCAGCAGCGCCCACGGCAGCTTATGTGTCTGAAAGAATGAAATTACCAGGAAATCCGTATGAATCAGTTGAGATTCTATGCAACAAAGATAAATTCCGGGATTTTCTTGCCAGTCATGGTTTTTTCACTCCCAAAGCGAAAGGATATACTGATCTACAGGAAGCAATGGATGATATCAAAGGCGGCCTGTTTTCATTTCCTATTATCGTTAAACCTGTGGATTCTTCCGGAAGTAAGGGAGTTTCTTGTTGTATATCATTGGAAGAGGTATTAAATAATCTACAGTCTGCAATAGCTTTTTCAAGAGGTGGAAAGATCATTGTGGAAGAATATGTAGAGAAATATGGATATCAAATTGCAGGAGACGGATTATCCATAGATGGGAAATTAGTGTTTCGATATTTTGCAAACGATCACTTTAATCCTAACTGTGTGAATCCATTCGTTCCTATTTCGGCAAGCTTTCCATACAATATGCCGGAAGAAGTTCAAGATAAGATCCATAGAGAAATACAAAGGTTACTTACTTTGTTAAATATGAGAACATGTACCTATAATTTTGATCTCAGGATAGATAAGGATTATAACGTATATTTGATGGAAGTAGCACCCAGAGATGGCGGCAATTATATTCCTCAGATCATACGATACGCGACTGGAGTAGACCTTGTGGAGTATTCCGTGCGTGCTGCCATGGGAGAACCTGTAGTTTCACCTAGTACAAAAACCAACAGAGGATTTTGGGCTTATTTTGCTGTGCATAGCCTGGAGGACGGTATTTTAGAAAAAGTGGATATTGCTCCCGAGATTGCAGAAAAACACATTGTGGAAAATCACATTTTGTTTTCACCTGGTCAGGAGGTCAAGGCCTTTACCGGAGCCAATACTACGCTGGGGTGTTTGATCATGAAATTCAACTCAATGGAGGAGATGTTAAATATGATGGATCATTCCGAACAATGGTGTAACGTAATAGTAAAGAAAAAAATATGAGATTGAAAACATTGTGTTTTGATTTGATGAGTTTTCTAAGTTATCTTAACTGAATGGAGAAAAGTAGGATGAAGATATTAATATCCGGAGCCGGTGGATTTTTAGGGAAGGAATTAATTAGTCAACTAATAGATATTGAACAGGTATTTCTTATCGCCCTGACCTCACAAGTGAGTGATCTGACTAATCGATTTAGCGAAAAAAATAATATTCTTGTGTTGAATCGAGATGCAATTATTAACGGTGAATATCAGGGAGATATTGATGTTTTTGTGAATTGTGCATTTCCGAGAAATACAGATGGCAGTGCTATGGCAGATGGGTTGAAATACATATCGCAGATGCTGCAGGCAGCAGTTGAGAGAAGTGTAAAGGGAATTATCAACATTTCATCTCAAAGTGTTTACAGTCAGAGACGACCGGAGGCAGCGGATGAAAATTATCCGTTGACGTTAGAGACTCCGTATGCAGTCGGAAAATATGCAACGGAGTTATTGACAAACAGTATCTGTGCAAGTGTACCGCATACCAATCTACGGATGGCAAGTTTAATCGGGCCGGGATTTAATCAGAGAGTAACCAATAAAATGGCAAAATATGCTTTGGAGACTGGAAAGATTCATATCAAGCTAGGAAAACAGTATTTTGGCTTTATGGATGTAAGAGATGCCGCCAGAGGAATTAAAGATATTATTTTTTCTGATACCCTTACCTGGAGTGAAGTTTATAATTTGGGTTCTAATTATGCTTATACATTAAAGGATATTGCCCTCTGCATTCAAAAATCTTTGAGAAGAAAAGAAATTGCAGATTTGGAGATTGAATGCGAGGAAATAGATGTTATAATGAATACTGCGTTAGATTGTAGAAAAATAGAGCAGGAGATCGGTTTTTCAGCTGTATTAAGTTTGCAAGACAGTATTGATGAGATTGTTGATTCTTTTGTATACGAGGAATAATAGCGATGAATATATTTGTGATTGGTCGTTGCCTTCCGGAAGAAACGACCGGATTGATAGGAGTGTTTGAATTTCAACAAGCTGTTGCTTTAGGCAAATATGGAGATAATAAGGTCACCTATTTGTTTTGCGATAATCGTTCGATAAAATCATTGCATATAATTGGAAAGAAACGCTGTGAACTCCAAGGAGTGCAGGTCTATGGAACGTATTTGCCGGTTGGAGGTATTCCTGTAAAGTGTTTTAATAAAATAAAGTATCATCAGTTTAAAGAATTATGGACAAAGGCAATAGCGGAACAGGGAACTCCGGATATTGTACATGCCCATTTTCCTTTAATTACAACAAATGAATATTTTTGGGATTTGTGGAAAGAAAATAATATTAAAGTTGCTATCACAGAACATTGGTCAAGAGTGCTGACTAAATCTTTACGACCAAACTGGAAACTTGTTTTAAATCGAGTGATGCAGGATGCCGATATTATTATCAGTGTAAGTGAATTGCTGAAAAAAAGTATGTTAGAACTCAGTAATACTGAACGGAATATCTATGTTATTCCTAATATGGTGTCGGAGAAATTTCAGTGCAAACCAGACATTGATAATAAGGTGACTCCAAGTGATGACTTCTACTTTATTTCGGTAGCCCGACTGGTTAAAGTGAAATGTATGGACTTGCTTATTGAAGCCTTTGCCAGGACATTTAAGGGAGAAGAGAAAATCCGGCTAACTATAGTAGGAGATGGTCCGGAGAGAAAAGGTCTTCAACATCAGATAGATCAGTTGGGACTACAAAATCAAGTACATTTGACAGGTTTCTTGCCCAGTGATAAAGTTGCTGAGATGTTGAAACAAAGCAATTGCTTTGTTTCGGCAAGTAATCTCGAGACCTTTGGAGTGCCCTGGATAGAAGCTTGGTGCTGTGGATTGCCCGTAATCGGAGCAGAAAACGGGCCGATTGATTCTTTTTTTACGCCAGAGAATAGCAGAAAGTTTGTTGCCAATGACGTGGAATCATTACAGGCCGCAATGGTTCAAATTTACACAGATAGAAACACTTTTGATTCCGGACAGATAGCAACCAAAGCATACTCACAATTTGGAGAAGAAGCAGTTGTGAATCAATTAATGAATGTGTTTTCAACTAATGATGGACAAGTAACGATTTGAAGGGAAATCAATATGAGAAAAATCGATAATAGTACAGAAATAATTACTCAGGATTTCAAACAAAAGTGCAACGACAGAAATAGTAACATAGATTTGTTGAGAGTATTGGCCTGCATTGCAGTTGTTGGGTTACATACTATACCAAGAGATTTATCTGTATTAACGTCATTATTATATTATTTGTTTGGTTTTGCAATTCCTACTTTCTTCATATCTAGTGGATATTTTCTTATGAACAGAGAAGGTGTATCGTGGAAATATTCTCAAAAGAAAATGTTTGGAATCATTAAAATTGTAGTCATATGGAATTTTTTGTTTTTGCTTGTTAAATTATTTAAAGAACTTATCTTCCACGAAACAATTTCATATCAAGTCTTTACTTTGGCGAAGGCCAGTATTGGAAGTTTTTTTCAACAGGGGCTGCTAGGACATTTTTGGTACCTTGGTGCAATGATGATTATTTATTTTCTTGTTCCTTTGTTGACGAAATTAAGTAAAAAAGTGAAACTAGGTATTTTGATTCTTACAGGAGCCATAGGAATTTTTATACAATTTGTTTCACTAATATTAGGTTGGCCAATCCAGTCAATTGTTGTGCAAACATTACGATTATGGACATGGTTATTTTACTTTATTCTTGGAGGATTTCTAGGGGGCAAAAACAAGTTTGTTGCAAATATCAGTTTTAAAATACATGGGTTAATTTTACTTATAGTTACTTGTGCCAATATAGTATTTCAAACTATTGTAGGTCATCATATTACGATGAATGGTAATATTTTATTAGCTGAATATTTTTACGATAGTTTATTTGAAATTGTCTGGATTTACCTTATGGTTACTTTCATCTTAAGGATCAATATTCCAGATAAAATTCAAAAAAATATTATTAACATAGCAAGGCTAACTATGGGAATATATATTATTCATTTTATCTTACGATATGGACTAATACATTTTTTTACAATAAATTCATTGTGTGATGCAATTCTCTATTGGTTGGTTGTACTTGCAATTTCTGCAGTAGTTACCTTAATAATTGAAAAAACATTTTTTAAAAATTTTCTGACAAAAATCTAACAGAAAACAGTTATTGGGCAAATCATCTTTTGAGTGACAAGAAAAACTCTAATGTTAGTACTAGATCTCTTATTCATATTCATAGAAAATTGATATGATAAGATCTATATTGAGCATATACTGTGAAAAGAGAGGCAATTATGAAAATATATTGTATGACTGTAAACAAAGATAACAAAACAACTGCAGGTGCTAAAGCACCTGACGATGTATCTTTTATTGCAAGAAGAATGGGAGCAGAAATGCTTGTCTTTAAAGAAGCGCATAAATTTAAAAATATTAAATGGACCCGCTTCTTTTCTGTATTTGTAGGGATGAGAAATTGGGTAAATCTATTGCTGAGGGTAAAAAGCAATTCATATGTAATTATACAGCACCCTAATGAAAATATCTTAATTGCAAATAAATTAATCAATTTATGCAAGAAGGTAAAAAAAATAAAATTTATTTTTTTAATACATGATATGGAGTCTCTGAGAAAAAATTTGTCTATCAATAACGGAGAACTTCCAGAAGGAAGAGGAATTATTGCTGATGAAGTATTATTAAAAAAGGCGGATTATATTATTTGTCATAATAAAGCAATGAAGCAGTATTTAGTGTCGCGAGGATTTGATGATTCCATTATCGTTGAATTAGAAATTTTTGATTACCTACATGATTGTCAGTTGTCCGCTGATAGAGAGCTGAATAACTCTATTATTATTGCTGGAAATTTAATGAAAGAAAAAGTCGGTTATTTATATAAAATGATTGAAAACAATGAGATAAATGTTGATATTAATTTATTTGGACCGAATTATTCAGGGGCAAGTAATATAAAGCATGTTAATTACTGTGGCCAATGTCGACCGGAAGAGCTTCCAGGGAAATTACGTGGTTCTTTTGGATTGGTTTGGGACGGAACAGAGATTGATGGCTGTCATGGAAAAGCGGGAGAATATATTCGATATAATAATCCACATAAATGTAGCTTGTTTTTGTCTTCAAATATTCCGGTGATTATATGGAAAGAAGCTGCATTAGCTCAATTTGTAGAAGAAAATGGAGTTGGAATAACAATCGATAGTTTACGTGATATTCATGAGAAAATATCTCAAATAACTGAGAATGAATATAAGACGATGATATTAAATACTGCTAAAATAGGAGAGAAATTACGAGGAGGATATTATTTTCAAACTGCTTTGAAAATAATAATAGATAAGGAGTGCTTATGAATAATAAAATAGGAAAAAATATTGCAAAAAACTATCTCTACAATAGTTTTTATCAAGTGCTTATAATTGTTTCACCTCTTATTACAACTCCTTACGTATCCAGAGTCTTAGGTGTAACTGGGATTGGGATTTATAATTATACCAGATCAATTGCAACTTATTTTGTATTGATTGGTGCAGTAGGGACTACTCTATATGGACAAAGAGAAATTGCGTATGCTCAAAATAAACCAAAGCAGTATTCGAAAATCTTTTGGGAAATCACCTTATTTCGCTTTGTTATGGTGAGTATTTGTACATTTGTCTTTCTGATTTTTTTTGGAAGTAATCCGGAATATGGAATAGTCTATCGGGCTTTGGCACTAGAGGTTTTTGCAACAGCTTTTGATATTTCCTGGTTTTTTATGGGACTGGAGCGCTTTAGACTAACAGTTATTCGAAATACTATCATAAAGTTATTTGGAATTGTATTGGTTTTCGTATTTGTAAACTCGCCAGAAGATGTATTGATTTATACATTGTGTATGACAGTACCGATTTTTATCGGAAATATTAGTTTGTGGTTTTCTTTACCAAAGTATCTGGTAAAAACGAGGATTTATTTTAAGGATATTTTACTAAGATTAAAACCAATACTTATTTTGTTTTTGCCACAAATTGCGACTGAAGTTTATACAGTATTAGACAAGACAATGTTGGGACAACTGGCAACAGGTGTATCAGGGGTTGATCAGGTTGGGTTCTATACGCAGAGTGAAAAAATCGTAAAATTAATTTTAACAATATTAACATCATTAGGAACAGTAATGCTTCCTGCAATGTCGTTTGCGTTTGCACAAGGGAAAATAAAAGAAATAATCGCCAGTATTCAAAAATCTTTTAATTTTGTTTTTTTATTAGGCTTTGCTTTGCTTTTTGGCCTGGATGCTATAGTATCTAATTTTGTTCCGATTTTTTTTGGACCCGGATATGAGCCGGTTATTCAACTTATAATAGTGATTTCTCCTATTTTTATACTTATTGGGATGAGTAATGTTATTGGAAGACAGTATTTATTGCCGATTCAAAGACAGAAAATGTTTACAGCATCGGTTGTTATCGGATCAATTGTTAATGTAATAATGAATCTGATATTGATTGGACGATATAATGCTATTGGAGCATCAATCGCAAGCGTAATTGCCGAGTTTGCTGTTACAGCAATTCAATGTTGGTTTGTGCGTAATGAGTTGCCTTTTAAGAAAATATTTATCTGTGGTCTCAAATATCTCTTTCTTGGAGCAATTATGGGAACCATAGTTTATGGTGTCGGGGAGGCGCTTGGATCGGGAGTTGTTGCTTTGATTGCTCAAATCGTTACTGGAACAATAGTTTATCTTCTGGAACTTTTGGTTACCAAAGATGCATTACTTTTCGAAGGCATCAATATGAGTTTAAGACGAATAAGATGAGGGATAAAAATGAAGAATAAATTATTTATTATTAATAAGGCATTTATATATGTCTGTTCATATCTTGTTGCAATATATCTTTTTGTCATGAATGGCGGTGCGTGGCGGAATGACTTATCATTAAATATTGATGTGGAGAGAATACAATGGCAGTTCCTTGCATTTCTTATTGCTGCGGGACTGGTATCTTTTACGGTTAATTTTTATATAGAAAAAAAATATTCAAAAAGTATATTAAAAAAAATAGTACTATTTGTTGTTTGTAGTGTTACATATTCGTATAAGTTCAATGGTAATTTTGAAAGTTACTTTAGTTCTTTTTTTCTTATTATTTTCTGGTTTCTGATTTTCTTAGTAGAAGCAGAAGATTTTAATATAGTATGGAAAGCATTTGTAAATGTTATGGTGGTATATGCTGTTGTTTCTTTAATATTTTATGTTGGAGGATCAATATTGCATATTATTCCTGAAAGCAATATCACATCACTAGCCTGGGGTTCATGGACTAATGACGTACGAAACTTTGGGAATATTTATTACGAAGCACAGTTCACGGATATTCACGACCGTACATCACTTCCGCGCAATTGTGGTATGTTTTGTGAGGGGCCGATGTATAATTTTTCCCTTTGTTTAGCATTGGCGTGTGATCTCTTTGTAGTAGAAAATAGTTACTGGTGGAAAAGATTGATTCTGATTGTAACTATTATCACTACATTTTCTACTACCGGTTATCTTTTTTTACTGGCTACGGTGATGCTATACCTGGCTAATGTGATTTTTAAGGAAAAAGGGAAGACTTTATCAAAGAAGATTTTTCTGATTATCCTTTTTATTGGTGGAGTAGCAGGAATCGGAATTATGATACACAAGATTCTCACACCCACCGGCGCTGGATCAATGAATGTGAGAAGTGATCATATAATGGCATGTCTTAAGGCATGGATTTCTTCTCCGGTTCTAGGCGTAGGGTTTCAAAACTCTGATGCTGTACTAACATTTGCACAGCATCAGCAAGGTATGAGTATTGGCCTTCTCTTTTTTATAGCCACAGGCGGACTGGTGCTATCGAGTATATTATTTATTCCGTACATTATGATGGGAGTAGCAGCAGTTAAAAATAAACGTTATGATGCATTTATTTTTGCTACACTGTTTATGTTTTTATTCTTTACTACTGCAGTATCATCATATCCTATAGTAAGATTTTTTATTGCTTATCTTCTGGTATTTGATCCGGAGAAAGAGTTGTCAATTAAACGAAACATTCAGTTAAATACTTATATCGAAGGTATTATACATAAAGTGGAGAATAAGTGGGGGAATATAAAATGAAATACAATTACCTTGTAAGTAGGTAATCATCCGTACCTTCAAATCTCTTCCTGCATTTGATAAGATGGTCTCAAATGATGGAGGTAATACCAA
>PPYE01585247.1_pt1 | contig 23812 bp, 10 predicted proteins | sample 1559881 | NCBI WGS metagenome assembly PPYE01 (sample SAMN08240022, study PRJNA423297) | Human gut metagenome, whole genome shotgun sequencing project. | reverse complement strand
CCATGTCCCTGCCCATGATTATCTCCATGCTGGTGCAGGCCCTGTACAACATCGTGGACAGCGTGTTTGTATCCATGATTAACCAGGCTGCCCTGACTGCGGTATCCATGGCATTTCCCATCCAGAACCTGCTGATTGCAGTATCTGCCGGAACCTGTGTGGGCGTCAACGCCCTGCTGTCCCGTTCCCTGGGGGAGAAAAATTCAAAGGCGGCCAATCTGGCTGCTGTCAACGGCCTGTTCCTGGCCTTCCTGAGTTTCCTGGCCTTCGCAGTCTTCGGCCTGTTCGGCTCCAGGCTGTTCTTTGAGAGCCAGACAAACAACCCGGTCATCATTGAATACGGCGTACAATATCTTCAGATTGTCTGCATCTTCAGCTTCGGGCTATTTGGTGAAATGATGTTCGAGCGTATTCTTCAGTCCACGGGCCAGACCATTTACTGCATGATTACACAGGGCACCGGCGCCATTATCAATATTATACTGGACCCCATTCTTATCTTTGGCCTGTTTGGAGTGCCGAAAATGGGAATCCAGGGAGCTGCCGCCGCCACTGTATTCGGCCAGATTGTGGCCATGTTCCTGGCCCTCATCCTGAACCATGCCAAGAACAAGGAGGTACGGATTAATTTCAGATCGTTCACCCCTAACTGGAGAACTATTTCCATTATCTACCAGGTAGGCGTGCCCTCCATTATCATGCAGTCCATCAGCTCTGTCATGACCTTTGGAATGAATAAAATCCTGATTGGATTTTCCGAAACAGCCGTAGCCGTATTCGGAGTATATTTCAAGCTTCAAAGCTTTATCTTCATGCCCATATTCGGACTGAACAACGGCATGATACCTATTGTGGCCTACAACTACGGGGCCCGCAGCAAAAAACGCATCATGGAAACGGTCTGGCTGAGCATCGGCATCGCGATGGGCATCATGCTCATCGGACTGATGGTGTTCCACCTTATGACGCCCCAGCTGCTCACGCTCTTCCAGGCAGACGAGGAAATGCTGTCCATCGGCGTCCCCGCCCTGCGGATCATCAGCCTCAGCTTCCTGTTCGCAGGATACTGCATCATAGTGGGATCCGTGTTCCAGGCTCTGGGCAACGGCGTATACAGCCTGATTATATCCGCAGCCAGACAGCTTGTATGTATCCTTCCCCTGGCCTGGTTTTTTGCCCGGACCTTTGGGCTGCATGCAGTGTGGCTCTCCCTGCCTCTGGCTGAAATCACCTCCGTGGTGCTCAGCTCCGTCCTGTTCCGCAAGATTTATCTGGATAAGATAAAACCACTGGGACAGCCAGCCGCCTGATGAATGCCGGATAAGGTATATCAGATTATGAATGCCGGCTACTAATTTATGTCTGGATAAACAATACAAAACGGGCTGTTTGGGAACAGATTATATTCCCAAACAGCCCGTTTGCCGATCTGATTGCATTGGCTACTCCGCCGCGTAATTCAATCTCACCGTAATATTGGCAGTCTTATACCGGGAGCTGGTGTCCAGGTATCCGTCGTAGCTGTAGGATTCCGACCCGGAATTCTTTGCAGTAATCTGGAACACGCCCAGGGCCGCGCTTAACAGCTTGCCTGCCTTTGCTCCTGAACCGGCAGACATGATATCAATGCGCTCCTTTGCATTGGCAGTGGCTTTCTCAATCAGATCCAGCTTCACCTCATCCAGCTTGGTGTAATAATACTCCGGCAGCTCAGACTCGAACTCCACTCCTGATTCAATCAGCTTAGTGATATCCCTGGAAATATTTTCTACCTTGTCAATATCATAGGATGAAACCGTCAGACTCTGGGTCAGATCATATCCGTCCGGCTCATCTCCCAGGTATTTGCCCTCGTCATCGTATCTGGATGTATAGGTCTGGGAAATGTTGACGGAACTGAATATCATCTCATCCTCCGCCACCTGGTTCTCCTTCAGATACTGCCTTACCAGTTCCGCGTCCTTCTTGATGATGGCGTAGGCATCCCTGGGCGTATTCCCATGGACAGAAAAGCTGCCTCTCCACACAATCAAGTCCGACTCAAAATCACAGCTGGCAGAACCGGTGGCCGTGATTCCGCTTCCCCCGCCGTTCTTCTTATAATCCACCAGTCCGCCTGTAAAGATGCTGACGCAGATAATGGCGCTGAGCGCAGCGATGAGTGCGATAAGCACAGATCTGCCCTGGGCCATAAAGCCTGTCTTTTCCTTTTTCTCCCTGTTCTCTTCCAATCCCTCACAAACCTCCTTTTATATACATGTTCCTGCAAACCTGCGCGCCCGGCGCAGGTTGTGGTGGTTTTAGTATAGCACGTAAGAGCCGGGAGAGACCTGACGGCTTTCTTAATATTTACGGTCAAAATAAGGAGGAGAAAACAGGGGATGTGTTATCCCCCTATCAGAACATCCAGCCGTTTAAGGGCTTCTATGTATATCTCCATGGCATTGGTGAGATTTTCAATCTTCACGCATTCGTCCGGCTGGCCGCCGCCGTGGCCCGGAGGACAGGGCTTTTTCTGTCCCCGGATGCCCGGCCCAAAGGCGACCGCATTTGGCAGCTTCCTGGCGTAGGTGCCGCCGTCCATGGAGCAGGCTTCTGCCTCTGTCCCCAGCACCTGGCAGCACAGGGACGTAAGCTCCCTTACCACCGGGCTTTCCGGGTCAATGACACAGGGCGGGTTATCCCGGTTCCAGTCCAGAATCCACCCGTATGTTCCGGCTATCGCGCTCATCTGCCGCACCAGTGCTTCCGCGTCGGCCGTCACCGGATAACGGATATTAAAATTCTGTATGAACCGTCCCCTCTCTGTCCTGGCCATGCCTCCCGCCAGGGTAAGCCTGCCGGACAGTCCACCCTCAAAGCCGATGCCCATACCTTCCCCATAATAATCAGCAAATCCCTGGTCCGGGAACCGGAAGCAGGCTTTTTCCTTCTCTGTCAGGAAGGGGGCTCCGGCCAGCACACGGGCCAGCTTCACCGCCGCGCTGTCAGAACCCTCGGGAAAGGCGGCATGCGCTGTTTTCCCGGCAGCCTTTACAACGATATGGCCGTTGTCCTCAACCGAAAAATCCTGGGGGATTGCGAGGCTGTCCACATAATCCCGGACCGCCCGGCATTTACCTGCCGGGAAGGTCTGGCATACGCATAGAGGATTTAATCGTGATTACGGAAAAGGGCTGTGAATCCCTGAATACCATGACAAAGGAACTGATGATTGTTTAACTTATTGAACGGGATATGGGACGGTTGGAGGGAGCAGCCAGTGGGCTTTATTCCCCCCTCTTCCACTTTCTGATTTCCTCCAGCCTGCCTTTTACAGGTTCTTCCGCGCCCTGGTCCGTAGGACGGTAATATTTTCTTCCCTCCAGGGAGTCCGGCAGGCACTGCATCCGGGCTATCTTTTCCTTTGTATCATGGGCATACACATAGCCGTCGCCATAATGCAGGTCCTTCATGAGTCCGGTGGGAGCGTTGCGTATGGTAAGGGGCACCGGCTCCGCCAGCATGTTCTGGGCGTCTGCCTTGGCGGATTCATAGGACATATAGGCGGAGTTGGATTTAGGCGCCATGGACAGGTAAATTACGGCGTGGCTCAGATGTACATTACATTCGGGCATTCCCAGAAAATGACAGGCCTGGTAGGCAGACACTGCCAGCGTCAGTGCCTGACTGTCCGCCATCCCTATGTCCTCGCTGGCAAAACGGACCAGCCTGCGGGCCACATACAGAGGATCCTCCCCAGCTTCCAACATACGCGCCAGCCAGTATACGGCTGCGTCCGGGTCAGAATTGCGCATGGACTTGTGGAGCGCGGATATAAGGTTGTAGTGTTCTTCCCCTTTCTTATCGTACAAAAGACTCTTTTTTCCGATGCACTGCTTCAACACATCCTCTGTGACCGTGGTCTTATCCGGACTGATTACCCCGTTTGTCACTGCCATTTCCAGGGTGTTCAGAGCCGTCCTGGCATCCCCGTCTGCAAACCCGGCAATCATTTCGATCATATGGTTCGTGATTTCCACGTTCAAATAGCCCAGTCCTTTAGGACTTTTAAGCGCGTTCTTTATAAGGCGGGCCAGGTCATCCTCCGTCAATGCCTGGAGCACAAAGACCCTGCACCGTGACAGGAGAGCGCTGTTTATCTCAAAGGAAGGATTCTCCGTGGTGGCCCCAATCAGAATGATGCTTCCCTTTTCAACATAAGGGAGAAATGCATCCTGCTGAGCCTTATTAAAACGGTGTATCTCGTCCACAAATAAAAGAGTCTTAATTCCCATCCTCCGGCTGTTCTCAGCCTGGGCCATGACCTCCTTGATTTCCTTGATACCGCTGGTAACAGCGCTGAAATTAATGAACTGGGCATTGGTCCGCTTTGCAATGATTCCCGCCAGTGTGGTCTTACCCACGCCGGGAGGCCCCCAGAAAATCATGGATGGAATCTTATCCTGCTCTATGAGCTGGCGCAGCAGCTTCCCCTTTCCCAAAAGATGCTCCTGTCCCACAAATCCATCCAGGTCATCCGGACGCAGCCTGCTGGCCAGGGGATTGTACACTTCTCTGTCATCGAATAATGACATCTGTTTCATGGCTTTTCCCTCTCCTTTCATAAATGGTTCTGCATTAGGTAATTACGAAACTCTGAATTTTTATATTCACCTTGCACAAAATATCTTGCTTAATATATTCAATTTAGATTCATTCCTATACGATGTGCATAAATTCTGGTCAGTGAGTTTCGCAATTGCCTAATGGTTCTGCATGATTAAGAATTGGTGTTAGTATTGGGGTGGTATTGGGGTGGTATTGGGTGAGTGTTGGTATTGTGTTGATATTGATACTGTATAAAAAGCAGCCAAAAATGGTATTCTGGAAGCCTATCACGGAATCAGCCAGCTAAAATCAACCACATATCCAGCAGTGGTGGAAAGGAAAAGCATATGTATATAAAGCATGTTATATTTCAATCCACAAGGCACTCGCGGGCCTCGACATTGGGATAACCGTGATTTTAAGAATTTCCAGAAATTTCAATCCACAAGGCCCCCGCGGGCCTCGACTTTCGATTTTCCTCTGTGTCTATTAGGTCATATATTTCAATCCACAAGGCCCTCGCGGGCCTCGACGACTAAAAAGGTATTAGTAAGCCAATATGGAGGATTTCAATCCACAAGGCCCTCGCGGGCCTCGACAAACAGATAGCAACTGCATATGCGGGTTTTGAAATTTCAATCCACAAGGCCCTCGCGGGCCTCGACTTTCAGCGGATGTGCTGTTCGTAAAAAAATGGTGGATTTCAATCCACAAGGCCCTCGCGGGCCTCGACCCCAGGTAACATCTGTTGCAGCTGCAGCCTATACAATTTCAATCCACAAGGCCCTCGCGGGCCTCGACGCCCTTGATTATGCCATTAAAAGCACGTTCTGGAATTTCAATCCACAAGGCCCTCGCGGGCCTCGACCAGCTCATACGAGCAGGCGGTCGATGAAATACAATTTCAATCCACAAGGCCCTCGCGGGCCTCGACATTACCGGAGGAAATCCGAACGATTGGCATAGATATGATTTCAATCCACAAGGCCCTCGCGGGCCTCGACTTGATTACAGGTTACATAGCAAAAAAGTGGGTGATTTCAATCCACAAGGCCCTCGCGGGCCTCGACATAGCAGATTTACAGGCACAGATTGATGTGATAAATTTCAATCCACAAGGCCCTCGCGGGCCTCGACTCCATACCATGTCCGTGGAGGTGATGGCAGATGAGTGATAAATTTCAATCCACAAGGCCCTCGCGGGCCTCGACCTCCGCAAGGCATATTACCGGGTATGCCCGGAGGGATTTCAATCCACAAGGCCCTCGCGGGCCTCGACTGCTATGATAATCCATCTCGCTGCCGTCATTAGGATTTCAATCCACAAGGCCCTCGCGGGCCTCGACCTCCGGCATCTGAACATTTCTGGATCTCCTTCAATTTCAATCCACAAGGCCCTCGCGGGCCTCGACCCAGCTGCTCTATCAACCAAATGTCATCCATCCGATTTCAATCCACAAGGCCCTCGCGGGCCTCGACTTTTCCTAGCTGCTTTTGGTCCATTGCGCAGAGGAATTTCAATCCACAAGGCCCTCGCGGGCCTCGACGCGTTGGCAGATAATAAAGCTTACGTGGAGTCCCAATTTCAATCCACAAGGCCCTCGCGGGCCTCGACAAGTCAATGACGTGCAGGATGTTTCCCCCTATCAATTTCAATCCACAAGGCCCTCGCGGGCCTCGACTGATACTCAAATGATACTAGAATTTTTGATAGCATTTCAATCCACAAGGCCCTCGCGGGCCTCGACGTAGATGGTGCAGTGCATATAGTTGTATCCGCCCGGATTTCAATCCACAAGGCCCTCGCGGGCCTCGACGTGCAGGCGGTACAGGAGGTACAACATCAGTATCAAATTTCAATCCACAAGGCCCTCGCGGGCCTCGACTACTGACACAGAATAAGGAGCGGCTGCTGACTACGATTTCAATCCACAAGGCCCTCGCGGGCCTCGACGGCAACATTAAAACGCTACGGGCTGCCTATTATACATTTCAATCCACAAGGCCCTCGCGGGCCTCGACAATAGCCATACATTCGGCGTTGAAACCATTTTCAATTTCAATCCACAAGGCCCTCGCGGGCCTCGACTTTTATATCACTGGAAGTCATTGACCTCATCATATTTCAATCCACAAGGCCCTCGCGGGCCTCGACAACATCCTGGAGGGTTACAAGAGCCTGGCAGAAGAGATTTCAATCCACAAGGCCCTCGCGGGCCTCGACGGCAGTGGACGGGAACGGGAATTACAAAAAGACCGTATTTCAATCCACAAGGCCCTCGCGGGCCTCGACGGGGTAACACAGATTGATAGACTACCAACTGATAAGATTTCAATCCACAAGGCCCTCGCGGGCCTCGACATGATACTCCGGCAAATAATTCTTCTCTAAAGTGATTTCAATCCACAAGGCCCTCGCGGGCCTCGACGGGGAGCACCCCGGCAATAAAAAACGACAGGAAAATTTCAATCCACAAGGCCCTCGCGGGCCTCGACATAATCGCCTTATGGCTGAATATGCCTCTGATGATTTCAATCCACAAGGCCCTCGCGGGCCTCGACCGGGCTGCTGTAAATATTTCCATACAAAACTAATATTTCAATCCACAAGGCCCTCGCGGGCCTCGACGAGAGCAGCCATCACCAATATGGTAAAACCCACGATTTCAATCCACAAGGCCCTCGCGGGCCTCGACCATTCAAGGCATTCACGGAGATGGTGACCGGTAAATTTCAATCCACAAGGCCCTCGCGGGCCTCGACTGGTAACTGTCTTACGCCCTTCCAGGATTGCCCATTTCAATCCACAAGGCCCTCGCGGGCCTCGACGCCACCAGGCCGTCTGTGGAGTCTCAGACAAAAGAGATTTCAATCCACAAGGCCCTCGCGGGCCTCGACGCGTAAGGCCAGCCCGAACATATGCAAGTTATGGCGATTTCAATCCACAAGGCCCTCGCGGGCCTCGACCAAGTACAATCCCTGTGATTATGCCAGGATACCATTTCAATCCACAAGGCCCTCGCGGGCCTCGACGTCTGTTGCTGCCCGCTGGCTGCGCCCACCTGGATATTTCAATCCACAAGGCCCTCGCGGGCCTCGACGTGGCAGAATCAGCCTCAAACTATGATGCCTGGAAAATTTCAATCCACAAGGCCCTCGCGGGCCTCGACATAGTACCACCGGTTACTGGTGTATTATGTCCTTATTTCAATCCACAAGGCCCTCGCGGGCCTCGACTTTGTCCGGGCCGCTTTCAGCTCTGCCGGTTCATAATTTCAATCCACAAGGCCCTCGCGGGCCTCGACTCTCGTTCTGCCTGTGCAGAAAACGTTTCCCAGGGATTTCAATCCACAAGGCCCTCGCGGGCCTCGACTTATACTCACCATCCTGGTGGCTGCCCTGAACAGATTTCAATCCACAAGGCCCTCGCGGGCCTCGACGGGAAACCTTATCATATAGGAGGTTGAGTATGGCAATTTCAATCCACAAGGCCCTCGCGGGCCTCGACGCGTATTTCCTGGCACAGCAGCAATTTCAAATAATTTCAATCCACAAGGCCCTCGCGGGCCTCGACGGATTATGGGTTTTATGCAGATGAAATAAATAAGTTTATTTCAATCCACAAGGCCCTCGCGGGCCTCGACTTTCTTTGCCGGTTCCTGCTTTGCGGCCCGGAGTATTTCAATCCACAAGGCCCTCGCGGGCCTCGACTTTGTTCGACAGGCCCATATGTATGCGGGAACGATATTTCAATCCACAAGGCCCTCGCGGGCCTCGACCAAAATACCACCAGCCATTAATGACTGGTGGGTTATTTCAATCCACAAGGCCCTCGCGGGCCTCGACGGCATCTCCACAGCAGACGATACCTGGAGTGAATTTCAATCCACAAGGCCCTCGCGGGCCTCGACGTCAGGACATAACAGTCCATTTTTTATTGCATGAATTTCAATCCACAAGGCCCTCGCGGGCCTCGACACGAGCGCCCGGATATAGCGGGACTGTATTACCGGATTTCAATCCACAAGGCCCTCGCGGGCCTCGACAGGAACGGACAGCCATGTGATGTGATTGCAGCCAATTTCAATCCACAAGGCCCTCGCGGGCCTCGACGCTGATAACAGATGGCACCTGCATTGTGCCGGATATTTCAATCCACAAGGCCCTCGCGGGCCTCGACGACATCACGTCCCCCTTCGGTACGACTCTCCTGGATTTCAATCCACAAGGCCCTCGCGGGCCTCGACCGTCCCGCCCTAGTTATGGGGTATCGAATTGGAAATTTCAATCCACAAGGCCCTCGCGGGCCTCGACGATTGTAACGGATTTCGCAGTAATAGACCAGAGGTATTTCAATCCACAAGGCCCTCGCGGGCCTCGACACTGTCGCAAGATAAAGCAGAGTTATCCGAAGTATTTCAATCCACAAGGCCCTCGCGGGCCTCGACGAAGGACAAATAGAGCGTTTGTCAAATAAATTGGTATTTCAATCCACAAGGCCCTCGCGGGCCTCGACCTGCAAACGTCCAGAATTTTCACTATCTGCGACTATTTCAATCCACAAGGCCCTCGCGGGCCTCGACGGAGTGTCGGTCAATGATTTAATGCCCGGAAACGAATTTCAATCCACAAGGCCCTCGCGGGCCTCGACGCATTACAAAAGCTTTGTTGCTCCATCACGCAAGATTTCAATCCACAAGGCCCTCGCGGGCCTCGACTTCGATGCTGCCAGGGATGCAACGGCAGATGATTTATTTCAATCCACAAGGCCCTCGCGGGCCTCGACCATTTGATACTTCTGGACTTATATATCCATACGATTTCAATCCACAAGGCCCTCGCGGGCCTCGACCAGCGGAGACTATTCATCAGATAACATGTTTATCATTTCAATCCACAAGGCCCTCGCGGGCCTCGACGATTTAGACAATGGGACAGCGAGCCAGGATTAAATTTCAATCCACAAGGCCCTCGCGGGCCTCGACCTTCATGTCATTCACAACTATTTCTTTTATGGATATTTCAATCCACAAGGCCCTCGCGGGCCTCGACTAGAAAAATTACAGATACTTCTGCAATTGACCGATTTCAATCCACAAGGCCCTCGCGGGCCTCGACGAGTGCCTCATGCCTTATGTTTGGACAATTGCAAATTTCAATCCACAAGGCCCTCGCGGGCCTCGACGTGCACAAGCTCGCGTCTCCCAATACAAGCGGAGTTTATTTCAATCCACAAGGCCCTCGCGGGCCTCGACGCCAGCCTCCACAACTGCATGATAAGTTTTGTCAAATTTCAATCCACAAGGCCCTCGCGGGCCTCGACGATTCCCTGCGGCCCGCAGAGTACCAGTACCGTATCATTTCAATCCACAAGGCCCTCGCGGGCCTCGACAGCATATCACACCCTTAGTATAAGGGATTCAGGAGATTTCAATCCACAAGGCCCTCGCGGGCCTCGACGGAGCTGATGGAATATCTATTTGAGCTCCGAAGGAATTTCAATCCACAAGGCCCTCGCGGGCCTCGACTGTGCATCCCGTTATCTCAACTCCATCAAATTGATGATTTCAATCCACAAGGCCCTCGCGGGCCTCGACATGTTAGGCGCCGGTTCTCCGCCTTCCTTTTCCGATTTCAATCCACAAGGCCCTCGCGGGCCTCGACCACAAACTCCAAAGGTTTCATTCATCAGATTGTTTATTTCAATCCACAAGGCCCTCGCGGGCCTCGACGTCCAAGCAATCATAGACATTCAAGCTATGCTCCAATTTCAATCCACAAGGCCCTCGCGGGCCTCGACGCACTGGAAGATTTAAAATATCCATAGCTGTGTAATTTCAATCCACAAGGCCCTCGCGGGCCTCGACTTAATGCTGTTCAGCGTTATGTACACGTTACTGTCAATTTCAATCCACAAGGCCCTCGCGGGCCTCGACCCAACGTCCCTCATTATCTTCTTCGCGTTATTTAAATTTCAATCCACAAGGCCCTCGCGGGCCTCGACCTGTCCCTCTATATTCTTGTCCTCCATCCACCAGATTTCAATCCACAAGGCCCTCGCGGGCCTCGACAATCTGTCCGCACAGTGTCACATCATCATTGATATTTCAATCCACAAGGCCCTCGCGGGCCTCGACCCCGCTGGATATCCTCCTGAATCAGCAGCAGGTTATTTCAATCCACAAGGCCCTCGCGGGCCTCGACTTCTAGTGGAGGACTTCTAGGGTGGGATTCTTTTATTTCAATCCACAAGGCCCTCGCGGGCCTCGACCGTAGCACCGGAGCTGTTGGACGATAAATACGGATTTCAATCCACAAGGCCCTCGCGGGCCTCGACCCACAAAATCTCCTGTAATCATAGGCATAAAAGATTTCAATCCACAAGGCCCTCGCGGGCCTCGACGATACTCCATGCAATTTGGCGAAACAGTGTAAGGAATTTCAATCCACAAGGCCCTCGCGGGCCTCGACCGGACTCCATGCCCGGACAGAGGTCACGGATCCGATTTCAATCCACAAGGCCCTCGCGGGCCTCGACAAGAACTGGACGAATTTGCAGGGCCAAAAGAAATAATTTCAATCCACAAGGCCCTCGCGGGCCTCGACTCAGGGCATCCATCCACTGGGACCAGGCTTCGTCATTTCAATCCACAAGGCCCTCGCGGGCCTCGACACCTCCTTTTCATAGTTGACACACGCCTACGGCATATTTCAATCCACAAGGCCCTCGCGGGCCTCGACTGGAAACCAGACAACCTTAAAAACATTGATATCTGATTTCAATCCACAAGGCCCTCGCGGGCCTCGACGGATAAAGCAAGCCAAGAAAACGGCTGGAGGTGATTTCAATCCACAAGGCCCTCGCGGGCCTCGACCCAACCACCCCCGTAACATTACGGTGCATCTGTTTATTTCAATCCACAAGGCCCTCGCGGGCCTCGACAAACTCGGACTAAAATACGACCAGATACGGTTGCATTTCAATCCACAAGGCCCTCGCGGGCCTCGACAGGATGTCCGTGTATCCCGTGGTGGGGTTCCGGAGATTTCAATCCACAAGGCCCTCGCGGGCCTCGACACCTGGAAACCCTAAGAGAAAAACTTGCCAACAAAATTTCAATCCACAAGGCCCTCGCGGGCCTCGACTCTAAAACAGGAACTCTCCAATATTAAATCCACATTTCAATCCACAAGGCCCTCGCGGGCCTCGACGTGTTGGCGCGGACGAAACCGCCCTGGGCCAGACGTGATTTCAATCCACAAGGCCCTCGCGGGCCTCGACCTTATAATACTGGGCGGATGTGGGGGTATAGGCTATTTCAATCCACAAGGCCCTCGCGGGCCTCGACTAAGGACATGTGCTATAGGATGGAGGTCAAATATAAATTTCAATCCACAAGGCCCTCGCGGGCCTCGACGTCAAAGCACCATTCAAAGCTGTCGGGCGTACTCCATATTTCAATCCACAAGGCCCTCGCGGGCCTCGACTCTTTTCAGGCTCTTTACAAGTCTTGGCATAGTTATTTCAATCCACAAGGCCCTCGCGGGCCTCGACAAGGTGTCCGGTCTCTCAAAATAGAATGTATCACACATTTCAATCCACAAGGCCCTCGCGGGCCTCGACTGAAAAATATGAAAGGAGTCGACCTCCGGCCGGAATTTCAATCCACAAGGCCCTCGCGGGCCTCGACACGCACTGGATACATGATAAAGTCAGCAACTCTGGATTTCAATCCACAAGGCCCTCGCGGGCCTCGACAGTTCACGCACTTAAAACGGAGGTTAAACATGAATTTCAATCCACAAGGCCCTCGCGGGCCTCGACCAGGGTTTGGCCCGCGAGCTTCTCAGGGGTTCATATTTCAATCCACAAGGCCCTCGCGGGCCTCGACTATGTTCGCCATGAACGGGGTGCTGTACCTCTATATTTCAATCCACAAGGCCCTCGCGGGCCTCGACATTATGTCCAACACGTGATGACAAAAAAGCATCGATTTCAATCCACAAGGCCCTCGCGGGCCTCGACACAGAATGTGGGTGGCGTGGAAACGCTTTTCAAGATTTCAATCCACAAGGCCCTCGCGGGCCTCGACCGATGAAAACAACGAGCTTAAGCGGGAGTCCACATTTCAATCCACAAGGCCCTCGCGGGCCTCGACGATACCCTACGGAGGGGATGTAGAATACCAGGACATTTCAATCCACAAGGCCCTCGCGGGCCTCGACCACCGATGGATTTTATCATTACGGATTGCGACAATATTTCAATCCACAAGGCCCTCGCGGGCCTCGACGATATATTAGAGGCGTTGCAACAGCAAAATAAAATTTCAATCCACAAGGCCCTCGCGGGCCTCGACCTGGTGTAGCTATTACTTTTCTACTTTCTATTTCAATTTCAATCCACAAGGCCCTCGCGGGCCTCGACTACAACAGCAGTTCAAAATATTTAAGGATATTTCTATTTCAATCCACAAGGCCCTCGCGGGCCTCGACCCAATGTTGTAATGTCCATTTCTTATCCTTTCTGATTTCAATCCACAAGGCCCTCGCGGGCCTCGACGGCGATTGCCGGAAAGGAAAAGTATATGACTGTAATTTCAATCCACAAGGCCCTCGCGGGCCTCGACTCGTCTGGGCATAGAGGAGTATCTTTGCATCGACAATTTCAATCCACAAGGCCCTCGCGGGCCTCGACATATGTCAGGCGATGTTTTTGTTGAAAGACTACCATTTCAATCCACAAGGCCCTCGCGGGCCTCGACTTATATCCTAAATCAACAACTGAAAAGTTAATTATTTCAATCCACAAGGCCCTCGCGGGCCTCGACGCCCTTTTGGGCGTATAATATAATCAGAGATAAGATTTCAATCCACAAGGCCCTCGCGGGCCTCGACTAACGCTCTGCCCCTCTTTGTCCGTAATATCCACTATTTCAATCCACAAGGCCCTCGCGGGCCTCGACTCTTGCAGTCCGGTATACTGACAGACGGTTTCTGATTTCAATCCACAAGGCCCTCGCGGGCCTCGACTGTAGGCAATAATGTAATACACATGTATCATGTAATTTCAATCCACAAGGCCCTCGCGGGCCTCGACGGCGATACACAATGCCATGCTGCAGACGGATATTATTTCAATCCACAAGGCCCTCGCGGGCCTCGACTCCAGAATATCACGATGAAGATTATACCTACATCATTTCAATCCACAAGGCCCTCGCGGGCCTCGACCACAACAGCAGTTAAAAATATTTAAGGATATTTCTATTTCAATCCACAAGGCCCTCGCGGGCCTCGACTTGATTTGATGGGAATGTCTATATGGATACACTATATTTCAATCCACAAGGCCCTCGCGGGCCTCGACCTATCCGAATTGGACCGGTACTCCTGGGATGACGAATTTCAATCCACAAGGCCCTCGCGGGCCTCGACAGCAAAACTATCCAACAATCCCTCCACATCCCCCTAACTTTTTATGCATTATGTCCTCCCCTCCTTATTTCAACCTCCTCCATCCATTCACCCAGCCTATTTTCACGGCTTTTCCGCTGTTTTTCAGGTGCGAATCTCCCAGGCATTTCATGTTAGCTTGGCATTCGCACCTGGTTTGATGGGATTCCGCCTCACAGAAATCACACTCTACTTATACACTACATAATCCTTCATTTCACGCATATATCCCGCATGCTGCAGTGCCTCTGCCGCCTCCGCCGGATACTCTTTCAAAACAAGCCTCTTTTGTTCCGGATATATAGCTCCCTGCTTGAACGCACGGACAAATTCCGCCATCACTTCCTTCATATCATTGACATCGTAAATGCGCAGTACCCTGCCCTGGCGTTCCATTACAGCTGCCAGATTTCCCGCTTTCAGGGCCACCGCTGTTCCGGCCACTGCCAGAAATCCACATTTCTCCGGAAATTCCAGGACTTTTCCCCACACCAGGGCCGGGTCTGTTCCGTTTAACCACACCACATGGTCATCCGGCTCCCTCAGTGCACCGGTCACGGCATCGTAATCCTCGCTGCGGACAAATTGGGCGCCCGACATCCCCTCCACAAAATAGCCTCTGCGAATGCGGCCCGTATATTCCCAGACACGCAGAATTTCCAATGCCTGCGCCCAGCTCCAATCCCACTTCTTCCCATCTTCTCCGGTCAGGGCATAGGGAGAGTCTGACACAGCCTGTATGGACTTTTTAAAAGTCTCACGGCACAGAATCATATTTTCATCCAAAAACAGCTCCAGCCATTCCTCCGGCCCATACTTTTTTACTGGCCTTACTATGTCCCACCGCCCTGCCGACAGGGCCATGACCCTGGTATTCACGCGCTGTCTGACAGCAGCTTTCCTCACCTTGTCCTGGTTCTGCCATTGCCTTACAGGCACAAAACTGTCTGCACATACCAGACCCTTTTCAGCCAGACTTAACAGTACTTCCTGGGCGCTGCCTTCCTTCGGTATCTTTGTAAGGAATTTAAGGAAACTGGCTCCTCTGCGTTTTAACTCCCTGTACATGAGAAGCTCATCTCCTTTAAGCTCCCCCACCTTAGGTTCATCTTCCTTAAACGCATCTTCCTTAAACGCATTTTCCTTAAATACATCTCTCTTAATCACCTCTCCTTCAATCACATCTCCCTCAAATCCTGCTGCCTGCGCTCCGACGTCTGCCTCCCAGTCAATGTCCTCATAGCTGCAAAAGCAAAGGGTTCCTTCCGGCGACATTCTCCAGAAATAATCCCCCTGTGCCAGCAGCCGGTCCAGATAGCTGCCTCCATAGCGCTCCACCCGCCTGGCAAAGTACACATTTTCCCAAAAGCGTACAGGGCATGGTTTTCTTCATCCTCTTTCCATGGCCTCCCTTAACTGTTCTTCTGACGTGGAATGTACCACTGCCCTTGAGGCCATAAGCGCGGCATAATGGGAAGCCGGCTGTGTGACCGCGTGGCTTCGCAGGCTGCGTATATGGCCTTCCCTGGCTCTCTCATAGAGCTTTTCGTGATAATATACACCCTGGTCCTCCACTGCATGTTTGCAGCGGCACAGTTTATCCAAAAGCTCCTCTGTCATTTTCTCAGACAGAAAATACCGTTCCCTTACATCCCCCGCAGTCCGACCGCCTCGGTAGTAGAGCATCCGGCGGATAATATGCATTCCTGCCTCCTCATCCTGCTGCCGCAATGCCCTCATATATTCGTCCTCGTGTTCTGCCGCTATCCAGATTCCGGGCTCCACATAACAGGCCAGTCCCTGCCGAGCCAGGGTATCCAGCCATTCAGCCGGTATGTCCAGCTCCCCTGCCTCCAAATCCCCCTCCATCATGAGAAGGGAATGAAGCTCCTCCTCATTCTCCGGCATTTTTTTCCGTGTCCATCCCCTGGACAGTTCCTCTGCTGTGGGCTTGAGCAGTGCCTTCTTCAAATCTTCCTGCACAGTCTGGCGGATTTTAGGTGTCACCGGTGAGTACTCATACATTTCTTCCGCCTCCGCCTGCCACTGGAAGGGCAGAGACATGGGAGAAGGGACATCCAGCCAGATTTCTCTGACTGTAATAAGGCCGGAACGGATCTTGGCCAGTATCTCCATCACTCCGCTGATATCCCACTGGTGTTCCAGACATTCCCGTTTCGTCTCACGAATCAGGGGATGATCCGGCTGGTCCATCAGGGAGCTTAACATTTCCGTGCTTTTAAGGCGCTGCATCCAAAGAGGCTGGCGCCCGCCCCGTTTCATGCCCATCATCAGGGCACGGGCAGCATTGTAGCGGAATGTCATGCCAAACAGAGGAGTATCAGGCAGGATTGCTTCCAGCACCGGCCGTACCTGGTCCGGGTTGATTTGGAACAAAAGCCCTTCCGGCAATTGCTCCCTGCCGTAAGGATACAGAAGAAATCCATCCTCCTCATCCACACTTCCCACATCCAATCCCATGGTGTTCCGTATCATATGACGCAGGACGAGGGACAGCGGGCCATTTACCCGTCTGCCAAACAAAGCATGGACCATGACCTGGTGGCTCCCTGTACTGTCTTTAAAATGCTCCACCACTATGGTCCTGTCATCAGGCAGTCCTTCTGTGGCCTGAATCTGACGTTGTATAAAGCCGGACGCATTGGACGACGCGGACTCGTCTAACCCCAGTTTTCCCAGGGCTTTTTCCAGCTCTCCGTCACGGCAGGCCTTCTCCAGCTCTCCGAATATACGGCCAAAGGCAAGACTGGTCCGAAGATCCCTTCCTTTTGTCTCCCCCTTCCAGAATGGAAGTCTGGCGCCTTCAGCCGGGGCCTGGGTCACGATAACAGAGTCCTTATCCTGACGGACCACACGCCAGCCAAATGACCCCAGCATGAAACGGTCCCCAATCCTGGATTCATAGACAAATTCTTCGTCCAGCTCTCCTAACTTCACCCCGTCCTCTGTTTTGGCTGCATACATCCCTTTATCGGGTATGGTCCCTCCTGCCGCCGTGGCCAGCATACGACTGTAAACATCCCCGGCCACCCGTCCGTGTATCCGGTCGTACAAAATCCTTGGACGAGCCGGTATTTCCCGGCTGTGCTCATAATCTCCTGCCAGCATGGCAAGGACATCCTCCACATCCTTCCTGGTCACCTGATAAAATGGGTAGGACCGCTCCAGGACTTCCATCACATCAGCTATGCTGTAGCTCTCTCCCGAAGCCATGGAAACCAAATGCTGGGCCAGCACATCCAGGCACATGCGCGGAGGATTGGCCCGTTCCACGCCTCCATGGCGAGCCACCTGTGCGGTCATGCCGCAATATACTGCCTCAGGCGCGGTCCTGGGATACATGTACATGACGCTGACCCGGCCCGGATTATGGCCGGCCCGGCCCAGCCGCTGCATGGTGCTGGAAATGGTACGGGGGCATCCGACCTGCAAAACCCGCTCCACGTCCCCCACGTCAATGCCCAATTCCATGGATGATGTGGCACATAACAGCCGCAGCCGTCCCTCTCTTAAATCCCGTTCCACTTCATCCCGCTGTTCCTTTGACAGACTTCCGTGGTGGACTCTGGCAAACCCGTCCCCGCCCAGCAGATTTACATAATATGCCAGTTTTTCCACATACCGTCTTCCCTCGGAAAATGCAATCACACTCTTACAGCTTAAGCACTGGCGGTACACTGCCATTCCCATTTCTTCCCATACCGGGTCCTTCCGTCTTCCCACAGCAGGAGCCGTGCCAACGACCTGAATTTCCACCTGCTTATCCATGGATGGGGCACAGATGACGGCCGGTTCCGGGGACAGATAGGCGGCCGCAAGCTCCAACGGCTCAATGGTGGCGGACAGGCCAATTCTCTGAAGCCTGCGCCCGCAAAGTTTATCCAGTCTGGCCACTGACAGCATCAGATGCGCTCCCCTCTTGGTATCTATAAGGGCGTGAAGCTCGTCCAAAATGATCGCCCTTGCGGTCTTTAACACCTGGCGGCCGGATTTGGATGTAAGCATGAGATACAGGGATTCCGGCGTGATAATCAGTATATGAGGCGGATGCTTTACCATCCTCTGGCGCTCTTTCTGAGGCGTGTCCCCGGTACGGATGGCGGCCTGAATCTGCCCTATGGATTGTTTACCCGGTCCGCCTCCCGGCGTGCCCTCTCCAGGTTCTTCGGATTCCGGACGGAATCTGTTTTCCTCAAGAGCTTCCGCCTCAATCCCCTCCAAAGGTTTACGGAGATTTTCCCTGATATCCCCTGCCAGAGACTTAAGGGGAGACACATATATCACATACAGCTCATCCTTAAGCTCCCCTCTCCCTGCCAGTCCGCCCAACTGGTCTATGAACACCAGGAAGGCTGAAAGGGTCTTTCCTGTACCGGTTGGAGCGCTGACCAGCACATGCCTTCCGTCAGCAATGGCAGGCCAAGCTTCCTTCTGTATTTTGGTGGGTTCTCCGAATGTTTTCCTAAACCATCTTTCAGTGGCGGGCAGGAATTGTTTTAGGGTATCCTCTTGCATAAGCTCCTCCATGCGGACAGTTGTATGTCATTCCTGTTGTCTGGATTTTTTCCCGGAAATCTCCGGGTATTTATATTATTATATCATTGCACCGTTTTGGCTGTCTATGACTGACATGGCAGAACTGCTTTTTAAACCGTCTTTTCCGGTCTTTATTTGCGGCAGCCCAGACGGCGCAGGCACCCTTAACCCCAAACTTATTGTATACCATATTCATATCAATAGCTGGCAGAATCAGAGCTCGCCGGAATGATAATCTGATGACCCACCGGACGGACGGGCACGGGGATATCCTGTCCTTAGACCCGCCTCACTTGTTCAGCCATTTATCCCAACGGATTGTAAGGACATTTTTCCTTCAGGCACTGTTCGTTCCGGTCGTACAATCCGCATACTGTCTTTTTGGGCCGTTCCATCCATATCCCGAATTTCTCTCCCACAAAATCCACCGCCTGCAATATGGCTGTGTAGGAATCCCGTTTACAGCATCTGGGGCCCCCTGTTTTAGCAATAGCCCCAAGGCTTCTGGAAGTCATCTCATTGCAAAGCCCCCACTCTTTTCCGCTTAAAGGTGATGCCCCGGTAATCAGGCTGATAAAGATGCCCGTACTCACGGCCGCCCCGCAGGTTCCCCACAAACCGCAGATACCTCCCGGCACCTGCGTTCCTCTGTTTCTCATCTCCTCCAGGGCAGCGTCCAAATCCAGTTCTCCCCCGGCATTTTTATAGGCGGCCAGAAGCACGGATCCCACCAGCACATGGTGTTCCGGTCCATGCATATAGATATAGGGGGACAGGATGATTTTCTTCATGATTGCCACCGGGTCCCTGCTGTCTGTATGCCTGCATATATCTTCAATGACACGCAGGCCCATCTGCTCATGGCAGCTGTCACAGATAAAATGACCGTTCACACATCTGGCATTACTCATAAACTTTTTGTGACAGTAGGTACATTCCATTTCAATCTGACTCTGAAGATATTCCAGCGGCGCTCCGCACACCAGACATCCCGTTTTTTGTTCTTCCATTGTCGTATCCTCCCATTAACCATTTATTTCTTATTCTCAAGACAATCTCATTCCAGTATACCATAATCCCTATCCCGGTTAATACTTATTTTTTCCGTTTTTGCATCCGCGTTTTTGCATCCGCTTCCCGCTCTTTATCCACCCCGTCCCCCAAAAATCATCCGGCCGCCCGGACACACACATACATCCGGCCCTGCCGGTTTTCCCGCAAATTGAAAAAGAGCATAAACCGTCTGCTCCCGGAACCGGTTTACACTCTTTTTCCTCATCGTATCATATATTCTGTTATGGTTTCCCTTATCATTCCTCTGCTTTCTACTCCCTGTTCAGGGCAGCGCCTGACCTGGCTGTGTTCACCAGGCGGGCGTACCGGCCGAGAAGGCCCTTTTCCCTTGGACGTGTGACTGCCTTCCATTCTCTGCGTCTGGCTTCCAGCTCCTCGTCGCTGACCTCCAGATGCAGATAATCCTTATACAAATCCACGGTTATCCTGTCCCCATCCCTTACCAGGGCAATAGGACCTCCATCCGCTGCCTCAGGGCACAGATAGCCAATGCTTAAGCCTCCGCTGGCCCCTGAGAAACGGCCGTCGGTGATAACCGCTGTGTTGGGAATGCACTTGATGATTTCCGTAATCCGGTGCAGCTCCTTCATTCCCGGACCTCCCTTAGGTCCTTCATAGCGTACGATGACGGCGTCGCCTTCCTTTATCTCCTTTGCACGGAAAGCGGCATAACACTCATCCTCGCCCTCAAATACCCTGGCCGTGCCCTTAAAGCGGCGCACCTCCGTGGGAACTGCCGATGTCTTTACCAGGGCTCCCTGAGGCGCCAGATTGCCATAGAGCACCTGGATTCCGTCCGCCCTGGATACAGGCTCGTCCATAGACTTTATCACTTCCCTGTCTCCCTGAGGCGTACGCTCCAGAATCTGCCCCAGCGTTTCCCCTGTCACAGTCAGCACATCCTTGTTCATCACAGACTCCAGCTCTTTCATCACGGCCGGTATTCCGCCTGCGCAGTGCAGGTCTACCACGGTCCTGTTTCCGTTGGGTACAATGGAACACAGTACCGGCGTGGTGGTGGTAATCTTTGAAAAATCATCCCAGTCCAGGGAAATCCCCAGCTCTGCCGCCAGCGCCGGAAGATGAATCAGGGCATTCAGGGACCCTCCGATAGCGGAAAGAAGGGTGATGGTATTCTTAAGCGCCTCCCGCGTCATAATCTGGCTGGGACGAATCTGCATCTCCACCATCTTCATCACGGCCCGCCCTGATTCCCTTGCGTTGAAACGGCGCATGCTGGTGCTGGAAGGAATCAGGCTTCCTCCCGGCAGCATCATTCCCAGGGACTCACAGAGGGCGCCCATGGTATTGGCTGTCCCCAGGAAGGGGCAGATTCCGGGCCCTGTGTAATACTTAAGCGTCCCCTCAATCAGCTGACGCTCTGTTATCTCGCCCCGCAGGAACTGCTGGCGCAGCTCCTTTGACTCATTGGGCTTTATCTGGGCATAGCAGGGACCGGCTGTGACAATGACTGACGGCAGGTCAATCCGTGCCGCCGCGTTCAGCATTCCCGGCACAATTTTATCACAGGAGCCCATGTACACCACTCCGTCAAACACGCCCTCTCCCACCACCATGGCCTCGATGGAATCCGTGATAATTTCCCTGTGGGGCAGGCAGTAACGCATACCGGAATGCCCCTGGGCAATGCCGTCACACATGGCTACCGTGTTGAACTCAATGGGCTCGCCGCCGGCTTCCAGTATTCCCTTCTTTACCTCCTCAGCCAGCTGTTTTAAAGGCTCGTGCCCGGGACATATCTCATTCCAGCTGTTGGCAATGGCAATGAGAGGCTTGTGGTCCAGGGAGTCAATAGAAACACCTGCCGATGCCAGATGGGCCTTGGATATGGCTTTCTGGAACGGCTCCAATTTATCAATTGCCCGCAACATCGTTTCCTCCTGCTAAAACTGCTTTCTTCTTGTTATAACGATTCATGAACACCCATACGGCTGCCATAACAGCAATCAGCACCGGCACAAAGATGTACGGCCTCTTGATGAATGCCTCATACACCAGAAAGCTAACCGTAAGGCTGGTGGCCGCAAAGGATGTAATCATTCCCTCTCCCAGGTCCAGTCCCACGGAAGTGGCCAGCTGGGTCAGAACCGGCGCTGTGGCCGTACCTGCCAGCAGAATGGCTCCTGTGCATACCAGGCCCATGATGATGTTCTTAAACAGGTTTCCTCTGGTGATTGCAACCACCAGGGCCACACGGAAGGTCACAACTGCCAGATCCGCGAAGGGAAGCACGCGGTTTCCCGGAAGAACGGCAGCCATAAGGATAGTCAACGGAATGACTATCAGGGATGTGGTGATGACATCAGGATTTCCCACTACAACCGCCGCATCCAGACCAATGAGGAATTTCCTGCCCTTAAACTTCTCCTGGGTAAACTTTTTGGCAGCCTCTGAGATTGGCATGAGTCCTTCCATGAAAAGAGAGGTCATCTTGGGAATCAGTACCATGACAGCCGCCATGTTCACGCCCAGCGCCATGATATCAGCCACTGAATACTTGGCCAGAACACCTATAATGCAGCCAAGTACCAGACCCATGATGGTGGGTTCGCCAAAAAATCCCAGGTATTTCTTAGCATCCTTGATTTCAAAATCAATCTTGTTAATTCCGGGTATCTTATCCAGAAGCCAGTTAAGGGGCGCTGCGATAATGATGGAGGAAAGGGCCGACATGGTTGGAAGGGATACGCCGGGAATGCCGAAGTAATCCTCTACCAAAGGCGCGGTCCAGTCTGACAGCTTGAATGTGATGATGGCCATGATAACCGTTGCGCCGATACCCATTGCCACATTTTTAGTCACAAAATAAACCATGATTCCAACGATTGCCATGTGATGATAATTCCAGATATCCACATCCAGAGTATCAGTGGCTTTCAGTACCAGCATGACAATGTTAGTTGCCAGGATACAAAATATAAGGATGGCGATAATGGGCGATGACCATGTAACTGCCGCGATGGCACCCCAGCCCACATCCAGAATATCCAGCTTAATGCCGAAATTCTGCACCATGGCCTGGGCGGCAGGTCCCAGATTGCTCTTCATCATGTTGATGACCAGATTGATACCCGCAAAGCCAATGCCGATGGTAAGACCGCTTCTGAATGCCTTTGATAATTTCACGCGGAAAATAAGCCCTATGATGGTTATGATGATTGGAAGCATGACCACTGCGCCTGCGTCCAGAATCGTATTGAAAATATTATAAAGTATCTGCATATGATTAATCTCCCCTAAGATTTCATTTGTCTTTCATAGCCAATGGCTGTCTGCCTAAACCCCTTTTTACTTCAGATAGGACAGAAGCTCATTCAGCGTCGCGTCCTCGTTAATTCCTGTCAGCAGGGAAATGGCGCCTACCACCGGAATATTCACATTGCCGCCCGTGAACTTTCCCGTCGTAACCAGCAAATCAAAATCATCTGCCTTGGATTCCACCTCCAGAAGCTTGCACTGGGTTACTGATACCGGGATTCCATTGTCCTCACATTTCTCCCTGATCTTGGTTGCCACTACGGTTGATGTTGCGATTCCATTTCCACATGCCACTAATATACGCTTCATTTTTATATTCTCCTTTGGATAATCTTATTTTTAGTTCCCATCTTCCAGCAGGTACTGCTTGATGATTTTATGGATGATGTCAGGCTGTCCCGCCTCCACTATGTGTTTCACATCCTCCTGGTTCTGAATCAGCTTCACGATTCTCTGAAGCATTTCAATATGTCCGTGGGCCTCTGTGAGGGCCAGCATGATGACCAGGCTTACCGGTACGTCATTGTCAGGCTCATCCATAGCCCTGAATGGAGCCGGTGTCTTAAGCACGGCCACACAGATGGCCGCCTCATTGACATGGCAGATATCCGCATGGGGAATGGCCACATTGATTCCCCCTGTCTTAAGTCCTGTGGGGAAGGACTGCTCCCGCTCCAGGATGGCCTGCTTATATGTATCCTTTACAATGCCCTTTTCACAAAGATAATCTGTCATGGCGGACAAAACCTCCCGGTCCGTCATGGGTTTGTCAAATTTCAGAATCAATGATTCATTAAACGCAATGCCGCTCATGATTCTTTTTCCTCCATACTCTTCATTTTCTCTTCCATGGCTG
>PPYE01662017.1_pt1 | contig 23819 bp, 37 predicted proteins | sample 1559881 | NCBI WGS metagenome assembly PPYE01 (sample SAMN08240022, study PRJNA423297) | Human gut metagenome, whole genome shotgun sequencing project. | reverse complement strand
AGCTACTATATTGAATATTTAAAAAAGCAAGAACTTCCGCTTTTTCGGAAGCTCTTATTTCATACGTTTAAATAATTTTAAGAATAATTCCACATCACTATCAGACATAACACGAATGTAGTCAATAGCTTCTTGTTTTAAGGAAGAAGAATGTTGTCCATCATCAAAAAATTCCATTGGAGAAATATCCAGATACTCACAAATATATAAAAATTCACTCATAGAAGGTAAAGAACGACCAGAACTAATACTGCGAATATAACTTGCGCTGTGCCCTAAATCCAAACTCATTCTGCGTTCTGATACATTTTTCTGTTCTCGTAATTTTGTAATACGATCGCGAATAAATTGTTCGTCCATCTTTTTCCTCCTTAATTTATATCTTATTAATCATAATAAGCGATATAAATACGAAAAGAGGGCGATTAAATTATCAATTTCTCTTGAATATGACGTTAAAATCGTTTATTATAAAATAAATAGACGATAGTAGTTTACGCATAAAAAGAAATATTATGATGCGTATTATAAAATAAATGAGGAGAGAGGAAAAGAGCATGAAAATCGACTATCAGGCAATCTATGAAAAATTGGCAAAACAAAATGGTGTGACCCCTCAACAGGTGAGGGAAGATATGGCACAGGCAATCCGCCAGGCGTATGAAAACCCAAAGGATGAACAAACGAAATGGTTCCAAAAACAGGTTCCCTGTAAGGGACAAATCCCGACACCGGAGGAAATGATGGACTTCGTCTCGCAGTGCTGCTCCGAAAATGAAAATCAAACCTTCTTCGTTAGCTGAAATAAAAAAGGTGGGTGCTTTTGGCACTCACCTTTTTACGTTAGGAAACAATTGCAAATTTTTCTGGCTGACCTTCCTCTTCTTTTAACTTCTGGTCAATTCGGGTAAGCATTTTTTCTTTGTCATCCGGTAAGGTTCCGCGGATGCGAAGCTCTAGAAAATCGTGGAAACCATCATAAATAAGCCCTGGTACATCCAGTAACTCGATTAGATGACGGTCCTCAATCAGATTGTCAACCTCGCTTGCCGGGGTAAAGCGTCCCTCTTCAAAATCTTTGTATAAAGGAGCGCGCTTGTGTAAGAATAACGAAAAGTTTGTGATTCGCTCCGGATGGGTTCGGTTAAAAAATTCTGCGGTCTTTTCCGCGTTCTCGATGCCGCGGTCCTTTCCAGCAATGCCGGTCATGATGTGCGCGTTGAAAATAAGCCCCGCATTCTGCATTCGCTCAATTTCACGGTATGCCTGTTCCAGCGTGTGGTCTTTTTTGGTAGAGGCAAGAACATCGTCTAAGCCGCTTTCGATGCCTAAGTATAGCCGGCGAACGCCTTTGCGGTATAATAGCTTTAATTCTTCGTCCGACTTGTTGTGGATGTTGGTGACAGTGGCATCCATGTTGACCATCTCGCAGCCCGGAAAATAGCGGTGAATCAGCGAGAGGATGGATAAAAGGTGAGAGGTTTCGAGACCGAATGCGTTGCCATCTCCGAGGAATATCTGTTTAGGATTTCCACCGGCTTGATGAACACGTTTGATTTCGGCTTCGACCTGCTCCAGCGGCAGCTGTCGATAGCTCAAATGTTTAAACAGGGTGCAGAATGTGCATCGATTATAGGAACATCCTACCGCAACGGGGAGCATAAATGACGATTTTTCCATTGGCGGACGGCAAATTTGACCTTCATATTCCATACAGAAACCTCCTTTTTTACTTCTCTGATTGTTTTTATTTTATCACGAATGGGCAAAGATAACAAGAAGCCGCAGTCGCTCGGCCTATTGATAATCTGAATAGGAATTTCTGTATGAAAAAAGCGCACCGGAAAACCGATGCGCGTCTTTTTATGGTTTAATTTTTCTACATTCCAGATAGAAGCGTTTGTCCATTGCCTGACCCATCGAGAAGGTCTTGCGCGGCAGGATGCCATCGATGAGGATGGTCTCAAACAGCGATTCCTTTGGAATGGATGGGAACAGGATGCCCACATTGTCCACCTGAGCTGCCAGCTGGCGAACGATGTTTTCGCCGTGGACATAATCGACCTTGCCGGAAAACTCCTGAATGTAGTGGTCGATGAAGTTCTGTACCGTTCCGGTCACTACGTTGGAGGATGGGTCCGCAATCCAGATACGGCGGGTTTCTTCCCCGATTACGCAGTCAAAGTACTGCTGTCCCTCCTGCGGAGTGAAGGAGATGTTGTGAACCCTTCCCAGATGCTGGAGAAAATTGAGGGTGTCCACACCGAACACGACACGGTTGATTGGCTCAAAATCAAAGGAATCGTCATGGATGTTGACGATTTCTGCCAGTGTGTAGCGGGCAGGATGATTTTGCAGCTTCTGTTCGGACAGGGTGCGTTTGAGATTATCGTAGTGCAGTTTTGCGGTAGCAAGCGAGTTGTTGCCGTCGCCCACTGCATAAACAAAGATGCCTTTGTCGGTGATGCCGTACTTTTTCTCCATTTCTTCCATCGAAGCTAAAGCAGTAAGGGCCTGATCAATGCGCTCAGACTGCTCCGGAGTTACCAGATAGCCGCTGATGTTGCCGCTGTCCTTCATCAGCTGGAAGGAATAAAGCGGCTGCATCTGATCCAGCTCCTGCTCCAGGAAGGAAAAGACAGTATTTTGACGGTCATCAATCAGCAGCATGCTGTGAGAGACTTCCAGAGGGGCAACTTCCCGGATGGTCAGCCTTGGCTCGATACGGTTGTGAATGACACCTTCGGTAGCGCGTACGGTGGTTTTGGAACCCGGATGAAATTCATATTGTTCCAGATCGACCACACCAATCAGACCATGACGAACCTTGCCGTTGCTCAAGGTACGGCGGGTATAGATGTAGTCGTGGACCTCGTGGAAAATATGTCGGCGCAGATAGGTGCGCATTGCACGATTGACAGCTGCAATGTGCTGATCGAGATCTTCGCTGTTGAGATTAATTTCAGGCACAATCATATTCAGGGTAGAGGGTTTTGTTTTGACAAGAGTTTCTACCTCATGCCAATACTGCGGCTGAGAAGTATACTGGTCGCAGGCAATGACACTCCAAGCGGTGAAATCCTCTACATCAGGAACCAAGATATCGCCTTTGGAAAAACCGGTACTGTTCACGGTTGCGTTCCTCCTAAGTCATAACAATTCATACAAAACAATAACCACTTATCAATGGTATTGTAACATGTTTTTTAAATAGATTCCACGTTGTCTATTGAAAAAATCAATAGAAGATCGCGCAGAATCCCCATCAGGATTTCTGTGTTCTCCTTTGGTATTATGCTGGGTTTTGTGTGATATTTCAAGCAAGATGCAGTTAAGCATCGTTAAATCTGCTGGGAATAAGAATTGGATTCACAACAATAATACCATATTTTTCATAAAAATACAAACAGTTTCTACGAATTTATTTTTAGAAAATGTAAGAACTTACATCCAAAAAGCGGGCATTGCCCAGAAGGTCACGCTGGGAGTAATCGAAAAGAAACGCAATTGGTCGATTTTGTAAGGTGATTGGGTCAAACGAAAGAATCTGGAGGTGGGATTCTTTTGCCAGCTGCTTGGAGTCATGGTTTTGGCGGGCAGGGAAAAGTTCTGCCATCAAGGATTCATTGCGGTAAAAATCGCGAATCTGATCCTTATACACAAGATTTTGCTCGGTGGATACCCAATCAGGCAGTTTTTTCGGTTTGGTGTGCAGGCACAGGTCAAACAGGCACAGGTCGTGCAGCAGTGGAAGCTGGGATGCTCTGTCCGGATGGCAGGAAAGATAGTAATTTTTTAAGGTAGTGCAGCGGTCCTCAAAGCTTTGTGGAATTAGACGCAGACCATTTGCAACCTTCCATTTTCCAAAATTGAGGAAAAAGGAGAAAACAGACTGCTCCTGATCAAGCATCCAGCCAATCTGATGGGAGAACAGCCCGCTGTTATAGTAGTCCTCCACAACCGTTTCCATATCTTTAAGCAGCATCAGATCATCATAGGAAATCCAGTTGGTTCGAATGACCTGGAAAGGTGCCTTTTTGCTGTATACAAGACCATATTCTCCGGCAGCCTGTGCCATATAGGAACCTTTGAGTACCTTTAAAAAGCCCAGCTGCATCTGCTGTGGGCGAATCTGCATGACAGTATCAAAGCTGTTGCCAAAGCTTTCCAGATTTTCGTATGGAAGACCAGCAATCAAGTCCAGATGCAGATGGATGTTTTTAGCTTCATCCAGCTTGCGGCAGACCGAGAGCAGGCGCTCGGTGTCGGTGGTGCGGCGGATTTCCCGAATGGTGTCCGGATTGGTCGACTGTACGCCAATTTCAAACTGGAACAATCCGCGGCGAACCGTCTTGAGAAATTCGATCATCTCGTCGTCAATCAGGTGAGCAGTCAGTTCAAAATGGAAGTTGGTGATGCCGTTGTCATGTTCAGAAAGATACTTCCAGATTGCCATGGAATATTCTTTGGAACAGTTAAAGGTTCGGTCTACAAATTTGACCTGACGTACCCTTGCATCCAGAAACTTTTGCAGCCGTTCGAATACCATCGGAAGCGGCATGTAGCGAACCCTTCCGGCAACCGAGGAGAGACAGTAACTGCACCGGAACGGACAGCCGCGGATAGATTCAAAGTAAAGAATCTTGTCGGACAGAGACTCCAAATCTGGATAAGGGAAAGGAAGCAATGCCATGTCAAGCAGCGGTGCTTCCGGGTTTGTGTGGATGGTGCCGGATTCATCCCGCCATACCAGAGAGGATACCTCCTCGATCGGGCGTTCTTTTGCAAGGTATTGCTGATATTCCAAAAAGGACTGTTCTCCTTCTCCACGCAGAATGCTGTCCAGTGCCGGATTTTCTTCTAAGATCTGTTGGCTTTGATAGCTGACTTCCGGTCCGCCGGCAATGATGGTAACATCAGGGCAGATACGACGGTACTCTTCCGCGAGGTCGAGCATCATCTCAATGTTCCAGATGTAACAGGAAAGCATCAAAACATCCGGAGACTGGCGATAAATTTCGTCGAGGATGTCGGGCAGATGCTGGTTGATAGTATATTCGCAGATCTGGCAGGGGTAGCCGCGCTGTATCGAAAATTCATGCAGATAGCGCACAGCAAGGTTCGTGTGGATATATTTGGAATTGAGTGCGGTCAAAAGGACCTTCATCTTTCATTCGCTCCTTTATCGATAATCCTTTTGGGATCAAAAATCGTCCTGTATTAAAATGATACCACAGGAAGAAAGGATTGAAAACAGGAAAGAGGACACATTTTGATTAAAATGCGGCAGGCTGGAAAGACTAGGAATGAATTGATGAATCAGGAGGAAATGACATGACACAGGAAACCAGAGTAGCAAGAATTGGAATATATACGGACAAAATGGTGCTGTCGGTGATGGAACAGGATGGAGAGGGAAAGTCTTTTTGTCTGTACCGCAAAGAAACACAGGAGGACTTTTTGGGAAAACATGGTCAGATTGATCGGGAGAAACTGCTGATGGAAGCGGGCAAAATGATGGAATTATCACAGAAGCTGCTGTGCGATCAGACAGTTTGTGTGGGATATGGACTGCTTCGATATCAGCCGGATGATTTCAGAAGGGAACTGGAACAGAGTCTGGGAATACCGGTACAAACCATTTCCGGAATTTGTCAGGCACAGGCAGCAAAGTCCGGTATGATGCAAACATCGCAAAAAGATGATACCGTTGGAGTATTTAGTTCGGATTTGAGCACACAGATTTTTATGATGGACGCACAGGAAGAGACAGAGCAAAGTTTTCCTATCGGATGGAGAAGCGTTGCCCAGAGATATTCCGGAATCATTCCAAACAGGATGGAGGAAGAAGAATTAAGAAGAGAAATCAGGGATATTTTTTCTTCTATCCCGACACTGCATCGCGGTGGAGTATCTCAAATCAGGGTAGCGGGAATGGATGGACTGCATCGATTTGTTTTGCTGCTTTCCGGCAGCATGGAAAAAAATAAGGAAGGTGTGGTGTTAGAACAGGAACAGCTTGGCAGTATCCTGCGTTTTTTGCGAAATCCATCTCTGCACTGGATGCCGGTTTTGGAACAGGCAAGCGGTGTTTTTCCACAGAAGGTGTTTTGCCAGCTTTTGATTTTGGAATCGGTTCTGAAATCAACACAGGCAAAAAAGGTGACACTTTGCAAAATCTGCCTGGAAGACCATCTTTACAAAGAGGAGAGATTAGTAGTAAAATAATATTGAGTAAAAAATTACAAATAAGAATTCTGCTTTAAAAAGTGTACAATGATGGGCTTTAAAAAGAGGAAAGTTGTTTGCGAAAACTTAAAAATCCGCTTTTTCATCGGGAATTTTAAAGGATGACTTGACAAGTGGACGCAATGCTGTTATAGTGATACTACATTAATAGGAGTCTGGAGGTGAGAACAGTATTGGACAAAGAAAACAAAATAAGTCAGCAGGTCTCCTGTTCTCAGGATTGGGCTCCTCTTGCAAAAGGCAGCCGTGTAGGGGAATATCGTATCGTTGAAGAAATTTCACATAACGGGCAGAGTATCACCTATCAGGCGCAGGATTGCGTGATTGGGGATACAGTTCGGATTCAGGAGTTTTTTCCGTTTCGTATGGCAAGACGGTGCGAAGACGGCTGTACCGTTGAACCGCTGCCAAACTGCCAGACGCAGTTTAAATATTTTCGGGCTTCCTTTATGGACCTGTATCAGACACTGGCGGGAGAAAAGGAAAATCCATGCCTCATCCCGATCATTCAGATTTTTGAGCAGAACGCTACCGTCTATGTGGTGAGCGAATATCTGGGGCTGCAAACGCTGGAAGAATATCTGCAGCAGCAGGGCGGAAAGGAAAGCTGGTGCCGGGCAAAACGCTATCTGATGCCGCTTTATAACGCTCTGTCTCATCTTCATAAGAGAGGAATCACCCATCAGGGACTCAGCCCACAGAATATCTTTCTGGATCAAAATTTAAACCCGTATCTGAGCGGCTTTTCCCTTTCCGAGATCCGTACCGCACAGGGAGAACTGGATTCGGAGCTGTTCTCAGGCTACTCCGCTCCGGAACAGTATCATCTGGAAAGCTGGCAGGGAAGCTGGACCGACGTTTATTCCATTGCTGCGGTCACCTACCGTGTCCTGACAGGTAAGGTTCCTCCAGACGCAGGCAGCATGTTGGATGCATCCGGAATGAAAAAGCAAGAACCTTTGACTCCTGCAATCGAGCTGGATGCAGACATTCCGGAGAATGTTTCTGAGGCTCTGGAAACAGCGATGCAGCCGGACCGAACCCGCCGCTATGAAAGCGTGGACGGCCTTTTAGAAAAGCTTCTGGAAACAGTTTCTTCTAACACAGCAGTGTTTCGGGTGGAAGATACATCAAACCACAACACAGTGCATCTGCCGCAGGCAGAAGAGGATAAGGCTTCCCGTGTAAAGGCAGGAAGTGTCTGCCTGTTGATTACGATGGCTGCGACATTGCTGGTTCTGGTTGTGGGTGTGCCAAAGATGTATCGATATTTTAACAGCACCTGGGAAGCGCTTTCCAGGGACTATTCCCTGGAAGGGGAAGAGGATCAGAATGACACTCCGCAGGAAGAACAGACACAACAGGAAGAAGTGTCTCATAAGGTCGAAAATTTTGTAGGGAAAAAAGCCTCCGATGTTTTAAATAACACCAAGTATGAGCAGTGGTATTATTTTGAAACTGTGGAAGAATATAATGATAATTTTGCAGCAGGAACCATCTGCGACCAGTCGCTTTCTTCCTCGACTGCAATCAGCCGTAAAACGACGATAACACTGCATGTCAGCAAGGGACCGGAAAATGAACCGCTTCCTGAGCTTTCCGGAAAGACACTGGAAGAGGCAATCCAGATTCTGTCAGGAATGGGAAAACAGTGGATGGTTGTTCAGGGAAATAATACTTCGGTGGAACCAGGACAGATTTTCCGCACCGATCCTCCGGCAGGAACACAGCTGAGCAAAAACAGCAGTGATACTATTTTGCTGTATGTTGCAGTTGAGCAGCCGGAAACAACACAACCGGAAGAAGAACCGGAAGAAGAGGAAGATGAGGGTGTCGAGGTTCTGAGCCAGAAGAGCTCTGACCGGAAGGTCATCAAGAAAAAGAGTACAGAATAGGGTTTATTTAAGGAAAGTCTCAGGCTTTCCTTTCTTTTTTTGTAAAAGCGGCTGCGGCAACGATTGAAATTAGAAATGATATGTGATACAATAAAGTGCGAATGAAAATTAGCAGAAACTGTGTAAGAAAATGCAGGAAGGGAATGATCTTTGACGATGAAGTTAGGTTTTTCGACATTAGGCTGTCCTCAGTGGGACTGGGCAGAAATTCTAGGGACTGCAAAGGATATGGGGATTGACGGTATCGAGATTCGTGGCGTCGCCAACGAGATCGACCCGATGAAGATAACAATTTTTGATGAAGAACATCTGGAAGAAACCCGTCGCCAGCTCAGCCAGTCCGGTATTGAGATTCCGATGATCGCTTCTTCGGTTACTCTGGGAGAAAAACCGGGAAGTGAAAAGGGCGAGCTTCAGATGCAGCAGGCAAAAGATCAGATTGACTTTGCCGCAAAAAATGAAATCCCGTTTGTTCGTGTTCTGCTGACCTTGAACCCACAGCCAATCCAGGCAGATTTGGAAACAGCAAAGGCACGTTATCAGGAACTGTGTCACTATGCAAGAGATAAAAAGGTTCGAGTATTGATTGAAACCTGCGGCCTGCTCTCTGACTCGGTTAAAATGGCGCAGTTTATTGCCGGCGCAGATGAAGAAACCCGCGGCGTTCTTTGGGATATCCAGCATCCATACCGTCACTGCAAGGAGACACCAAAACAGACCGTGGCAAATCTGGGAAAAGAGATCCGTTACGTTCACGTGAAGGATTCGGTTGTTACCGAAAACGGAGAAACCGAATATCGTATGATGGGCTTGGGAGATCTGCCGGTATTTGATGCAGTGCGCGAACTCTATCGGATGGGTTATGACGGCTATCTGACACTGGAATGGTTAAAGAGATGGCGTCCAGAATTAAAAGATCCGGATGTAATCTTCTATCATTTCCAGACTTATATGGAAACTCTGCTCGCAGAAGTGGAAAATGAGAAATAAAAAAAGCTCCGCATGATTTTTTCATGCGGAGTTTTTCGCAATCAGAGGTTAATCCCCCAGAAAGCAGGTCAGCACACCGGAAAAAGGAGTATAAAATGAATCTTCCTCCTCTTTCGGCATGGTTTGCTGCGGCAAAGACAGCGATTCTTTGGGTGTGGCCTGTACTGGTTTTGGTGAAAAAGCGGACAGAACAGAAACGATCATCAATAAAGTAAGTGCGGATTTCATCAGCAACCCCTCCTGAAAAACACAATTTTAACCTTAGACACAAAGAAAAGTCCCTTCTGTTATGATAGTATAACAGAAAGGACCGGAGAAAGTTGTCGCAGAAAAGCGTCTTTATTCGGAATATTCCACAGCGTTTTCGGTAGCAGGCTGAATCGAATCGATCAGTTCCAGAATCTTTTCGGAGTTGCTGGAGCGGGTCGTAAACAGGTTTACATTGATAACGCCATTTTCGGTTGTCTGATAGTGGATAAAATAGAATCCGGCAGCGCTGCCCTCGTTAGCGCCAGCAGAATAGGTGAAGGTCATCGAGAACATACCATTTTCCTGTTCATCAACATCCTTTGTCATGTTGGTGATGGTAGGGTCGGCTTCACTTGCGGATTCCAGCGATTTTACGGTGGTTTCCAGCTGGGTCATACTCTGTTCGGAGGTATCATAGAAGATATATCCGCGGCTGGATGGGTCATCCGGGATGGTGACGGTCATATTGTTGGAGAGAGGGTCATAATAAACAACGAATGGGTCCTCGACAGTGATCTCAAATCCGCTGTCAAAAATTTTGTAGCATCCCTGAGAAGAATTGTCTTCCGGATTTTCGGAGTCGGACGATTCTTCCTTGGATTCTTCGTCCTCATTTTCCTCTTTCTGATCTTCTTCATTTTCTTCCGAGGAAGTTTCATCAGATGGAGAATCATCGGTTTCTTCCTGAGGAGTTTCAGAAGATTCCTCTTCCTGATTTTCTGTTACAGGAGATGGATCCTCATTGTCATCAGGATGATCCGAAGCAGGACGGGAACATCCGCCAAGAAGTACCAGACAGGCAAGCAGCGCAGTCAATAAGATTTTTTTCATCCTCATTAGGATTCCACCTTTCCAGATAATATCAATTCTTATTGTATCATAACTGAAATTGTCTGTAAACGTCGAAACAGGGCATTTTTAGGAAAAGAGGGGAAGAAGCAAAATGAAACGAGTTGTTATATGGCTTAAAACAGCAGACAGGCAGGATGCCACACTGAGCGAATTGGGAAGACAGGCTGCCTGGGAAGCTTTGTGCTCCTTTACAGGAGAAACCAGGGAAAAATTGGAACGGTCAGGCGTGATGCTCAAAAAACATTCTAATGGAAAACCGTTTTTTGAGGGAAGTCATATCGGCGTTTCGATCAGTCACACCAGCAAGACAAAAAAAGCAGTAGCGGTAGCAGCGATATACGAAGGGGAAGTCGGCGTGGATATTGAGGACGCATTGCGGGAAAGCTGGAAGGTTGCAAAGAGGATGTTTTCACAACAGGAGCAAGACTGGGTGCGAGAACATGAGGATAGCGGATTTGCACGGATATGGACCTTGCGGGAAAGTTATGCCAAATGGACCGGACTGGGGCTTGCAAAGATGCCGGCAGTGGAATTTTGGATAGAAGAAAACGGAGACATCCGATGCAGTGATACAGAATGCAGCGCCTTCAGTTTTTGCGTACCGGCTGAAGAATGGCGTATTTCCTGTATAACGGATAGGCAAGACAGGGTGGAAATGGAAGTCTTTTTGGAAGGAAAAATATTTTTAAAAAAATATTGGAAAAATGCTTGACAAATAAAACATCATCATGTATAATAATCTACGTTGTCGAGTGACGGCGATGCCGAGCAGAGATAACAAAGATAAATGCGGGTGTAGTTCAATGGTAGAATCCCAGCCTTCCAAGCTGGTCGCGTGGGTTCGATTCCCATCACCCGCTCCATAAAATGCGCCAATAGCTCAGCTGGATAGAGCAACTGCCTTCTAAGCAGTAGGTCGGGAGTTCGAGTCTCTCTTGGCGCGCCATATGGTGGGTATGGCCTAGTTGGTTAGGGCGCCAGATTGTGGCTCTGGAGGTCGTGAGTTCAACTCTCACTACCCACCCCATGAAAAAAGGCTTTTATTTAAAAGCCTTTTTTCTATATCTAACCTGAATATTGGGCTGTCGCCAAGCGGTAAGGCACAGGACTTTGACTCCTGCATCCCGTGGGTTCGAATCCCGCCAGCCCAGCCATATAAACACCTGATAAACGCTTTTCTTATGCGATTTATTAGGTGCTTTTCTTTTTTTATCAAATATAGAAAAAAGTCTTTGACGACACTTTGACGACACTTTGACGACACATGTACCTAAAAATCAGAGACAGACAGGTCGGCACGAAGGGATTCAACATCATTGTGAACATAAATCTTTGTTGTGATAACCACATCAGAATGTCCGAGAAATTTTGACACCGCATAGATGTTTTTGGTACGTCGGTAAAGAAGGGTACCACAGGTGTGTCGATATTCATGAGGGGTAAGCACTGGCAGGTCGGGAAAGTTTTGGGACAAATCTTGGCAGAATGGTTCGAAAATGTGGTGAACCCAGTTGGAAATGGAACAAAAGGTTTCCTTGCCGCCGATGACAAAACAGGAAGGGGAGCTGTCCGCTGCTATTGGTTGCAGGTAGTTGCAAAGCTCCGGAGTCAAAGGGAGTAGGCGTACCGAGGTGGGCGTTTTAGGTGGCCCGATAGTGGAACGATTATGAATAGGGGTAACAGCTCGCTGAATCTGAATTGTGCGATTTTGAAGATCGATATCACTCCACATCAGACCCAGCAGTTCGGAGCGTCGTAGTCCTAGGGAAAGCAACAGCACAATCGAAAGCCCTTTAGGATGATGCTGGGCGAAGTCCAGTACCTGATCGGCCTCCTCCTGGGAGAAAATATGCTTTTCTTTCTTGAGTAGATCAGACTGTACCGATAGCCCTCTAGCTGGGTTTTTGTAACATAAATCATTGGTGATAGCCGTTTCAAAAATAGAGTTAAGACATAGTCGGATTTTTTTGTTGGTCGATAGGGAGTATTTCTGTGCGCATAAATTATAGAAGGCCTGGATATCGATCGGCCGGATATCAGTTAAAGGGGACATTCCAAAGTAGGGGATTAAATATTTATCCACCTTATCTTTATATGTGTTTTGGTAGGTACTTTCCTTTACTTGTCCGTGTTTATAAGTTTCAAGCCATTTTATGGCCCATTCAGAAAATGTATATTGCTTTTGAACAAATACAGAACCTGTCTGTTCTGCAACCTTTTGATTGATACGCCATTCATCTGCCTGACGTTTTGCGTCCGCTTTACTAATGGTTGAATAAAAGGATTTACGAATCAGTTTGCCTTGCAATGTTTTTCCGACCACTATTTTTACTTCGTAGCGGCCATCTTCTCGATTTGGTTTTTCTTTTTTTGGTCTTGGCATAAAAAATACACTCCTTTTTTGGGTATGCAGTTGCCAGCCCAGGCAAAAGAGTGTATAATAAAATTGTCACGTATTATTGTTGCTCTTTTGCTTGAGTGACAGTATGACCGCTCTCTGTGTTGGCGCACAGAGGGCGTTTTTTGTTTTATTTAGTTGCCATATTTATCGTAGAAAGATACAATATGTGGAGCAACTTCTGGATCGAATTCAAGAATAATATTGTGTGAAGTAAAAAGAGAAATACATTTATCTCCCTCACTGATGATATTATTGATAATAGTTTGTTTTGAATCATTGCTAGTACAAACTTTTTTTCCAGTTTCATTTTGATACTCTCGGAGAATTGCGCGAAGTTCGCTCACAGTATATGCATTTTTTAGAAGAAATTCAGGGTCAATACTTTCGATAATAAAACCATTTTTCAAAAGACCATCCAGTTCAACAGAACGCTTGGTGATGAATCGTTCTGATGGAGCGTATTGGTGCTGGTAACAAAGCATTAAAAACATTTTTTGAGAAGATTTGCTTAAGGACTGATAACGCAAATCAAGCTCATCAGGTATACCAAATAGCTGATCATGAGGATCAAGAGCACCAATTTTTAGAGCAAGCTTTAAGATATGTTTACATGGTGTTTGCTTATATGAAAAATCGGGGCAAGTACAACTCTGAAGGCTAGCTTTATAAGTTTCACCATAGGAGTCGACTTGATAGGTAGAACCAAAAAGTCGCCGTCCAATAACAATATCTTCACTTTTTGCACGTTTAAGGCGTTCACGTACACGACGTGTATACAAATCTTTTGCGTTCCAAAAATCCTTTAATTGAGGAATAGCAGTATTAGTAGAGCTACCCTTTTCGATGCTTTTTTCTTCATAGTTTTGCATAGATTGAGAAGGAACAGAATTGAGTATAGCTTCAGGATTAACAGAGGTCGGTTTAAGCTTCTGATTAGGTTCTGGATCGATGAGATTAACAGGATTGCCTTCTTTAGAATTTTTGGGGAGATGTCGGTAATAAACAATAAGAGCAATAACAGTGGCTACAACTATTGTAAAGATGACACCTAGATATAAACAGAAGCACAAACCGAACAGACTGCCGCATACTTTAAGCATTAAACCAATAACATTAGTGCTTTTTTTCCTGATTTTAAAAAGCAGCCATGCCAAAGATAGTAAAATGATTAAAAATAAAATAAAAGTAGAACATGAAATTAAAAAATCTTGCATAGCAACCTCCTGTGATTGACATTTTTTACCAATTTACTATAATAGATATTGAGAAGGTTGTGTGAAGGAGACACTTCTTTCTTTGGCCGTTGCCGGAGTAGCAGTCCGGTAGCGGCATTTTTTTATTTCATAGCATATTCAATCAAACTCATCGGCAGACACAACGCCTCGGATATCTGGAAGATCGAGCAGCCTTCGAACTCAGAATTCAGATATTCGGGCGGATAACATAAGCAGGCAGCAAAGCGATCGGCTTCTACTTCATATTTTGATTGAATGGAGTATGTATGGTTGGCCATGAACATTTTGTTGAGGTGGGGGTGCAGGAAAATATGGCCGAGCTCATGGGCGCAAACCCAACGCTGCTCCACCTCATCCAGGGAGTCATCGATGTAGATGATATGGTTACGCTGGATGTACTGATGAAAGCCTCGAATCCTGCGTAGCGGAACAAATATAACAATATAATCCAGACTATCAGCGATCTTGAAGGGATCGTTGCTCTGGAAACGAGAGATCAACTTTTGAGCCATTTGCTTGGCTTCTAGCATGCAATCAATCCTTCTTATATTTTTTTGGCGTATATTTTTCCTTATTTTTCAGCTTGGCGGCCTGCAGTCCCAGTTCCATGGCAGCAAGGATAGACTCCTTGGCCTCGTCGGACATCGGATCGCCGTCGAACATCAAGCCTTCCTCATTTTCAAGGGTTTCCTTTAGGTTGGCCAGCGTTTTGGCAATATCGCGTTCGTCCTTCCTTGTGAGGGCGGGCGCTTTTTTTGTGTTGCCTTTTTCATTTTCAGAAAAAAAGTCTAAACTGACTGAAAAGTAGTCAGCAATTTTTTGGAGTTTAGCAGAAGAAATGCTGCGTATGCGGCCCATTTTTAAATCAGTCAGATTACCGCGGCTGATTTCCAAATCAGAGCACATTTTGCCAATGGATATTCCATGATCAGCACATAGCTTAGCTATTTTATCGTATAATTCACTCGTCTTTTGAGAGGTTTCTTGATCGCCAGTTAAATATTCAATGCTGACCCCAAAGTAGTCAGCAATCATTTGTGTCTTTTTTAGGCTTAATGTTTTAGCCCTACCTTTTCTTAATTCAGTCAATGTGCTGCGACTAATACCAAGGTCATCACATAATTTGCTGCCTTTGATACCATTTTGTTCGCACAACTGGTCGATAATTTCGATCATACTTGCCATTTTGTACTCCTTTGTATTGTGCAACTAGACAAAATACAAAATAATGTATTTTAGGGGTTGACTAATACAAAGTTTTGTATTAACATATAACCAGACAATACAAAACTTTGTGTTATTGTTCTTCGCAATTTAATAGTAATACAAGAAGTTGTACTTGTCAATATATAAATATAAGAAAAGGGGTGCGATTACTTGACTGAAAATAATTTTTGTTGTTTTAGTAAAGAAGTTAAAAGGCGTCTTGTGGATATTGAACAATCGCAAACGTGGCTGGCTCAAATAGTAAGTAAAGATACTGGGCTAAAAGTCGACGATGCGTATTTGTCGAATATCCTATCTGGCAGAAGAAAATCTGAAAAAATAATCTCCAGCATCAAAAAGATACTGAAGATAGAAGAAAGGGTGGGGTGATGAGTGGTGGATAAATTACTGGAAAAGTATTGTAAGGTGGTTGATCGATGGCTTGATCAACTTATCAAAAAAGAGGAACTCACGAATGATGATATTCTCGAGATGGTTGATGTTTTCAGAGGATTCCTACATTTTTTGAAATTAAAAGAAAGGCTTGATGTTCCCAGGAAAAAAGAAGGACATCAAGCCGATGAGGAAGATTAAATTTTTTCCCATTCTGATAGATCGGAAGGTTCATCATAATACATACCATCTAGTTCATCCCAGCGGTCATAACCAGTGGTGTGTGTGTAAATGTTACTGGCAAGGCTTTCGGGAGATGGCCAATATCCGTAAGCTTGGTTGTCATGGACTAGAACATAGCATCCGTTTGAAGCTCTTTTGATGAACATAATTCCGATAGGACTATCGTATTTCCACATAAAATTACCTCCTTTCTGTGCTGATTATAGCACGGGAGAAGGTGGAAGAAAAGGGTTGGACATAAAAGAAGGAAGGGGGTGATGAGTGGTGGATATGAAAACAGAGCAAGGTTTCTTTATCAGATTCCGCATCGATGATGAAAAGCTTTATAAGATTCTGGATGATTTGGAAAAGGCAAGTCGAATTATCAGGGATTGTTATATGTCATTAGGTGCTATGGGAATCGTGGAAATAAAAAAGGAGACTGCCACTGATCAGCAGTCTCGAGAAGACTAACTCATACGGTCAAATTCTTCGAGTTTAACGATAAATTCAGCTAAAATATCAGCAGTGTTCTGAACGATTTTGCGAGCATCGGCAACAGAGCAAGGAGCTGAGTAATCAGAGTTGGATGGCATGGTGTTTTGTACATAGTTTGCCAAAAGTTCTCGAAGATATTGAGTGTATGATGCTTCTTTCCATTGACCCATGAAGAATCCCTCCTTTCTGTGCTGATTATAGCACGGGAGAAGGTGGGAGAAAAGGGTTGACGATGTTGTAAGGACAGCTATCCAAAAATCATTGATGAAGAGAGGGACTTCTTATGACGACACCATTATTTAAGATTCCAAAACCAATTGTCGAGAATATGGAAAAGCTCAATGCTTTGGTAGAAGAATATCCTGTTAGTATTCCACTGGCAGAAGCAGCAAAGCTGATGGGTATGAATCCTGATAGTCTGCGTGCTGCCATCGATTGTGGTTCCTTTAAACCGGGATATTCCTGGAGAAAAGAGAAAGCTTTGAGTAAAGGCTATAAGATAGCTACGATTCCATTCTATCTTTGGTATACGCAAACACCAATTCTGGCAGATGTGATTCAAAGTGAGCATTAGGAGTGGGAACTATGAAACTGGAAGATATTCCAAAAGAGGAGCTGCAGCGTGAAGCCGCCTTTGTTGCCGCCGTAGCGGAGGGACTCAAAAAGCAGCCGGAAGGAAGGATTGTCATGATCGACTGTCCGTGCGGCGGGAAGATCATGGCGATCCGCAGCGAATACGACGGACACCGAACCACGATTGCAAAGTGCAATAGCTGCCAGCGGGAGGTTCGTGGTAGCAGCGGTGCGCTGGATGCCTACGAAAGGAGCGGTGGACGATGAAACTCAAGTGTATCGCTGCTCTGTGCAAAGGCAGGAAGATGGTATGCATCCATTCGGGCAACAACAGCCAGTATGTGGGAGATGGAAGCGCCTGCTATCTGGTGCCTGGGGAGCTGACACTGGACAGAGACAACGTCCTCATCATCTTCGATGTGCCGGAGGACAAGCAGGATAGCTGGACGATCAGCAGCACCGGATTTCCGGAGACAATCAGCATGGCGGACGTGCTGGAAGGGGAGGAACAAGCGCTGATCTATCCCGTCGAGCTGTGCTGCGGCGAGAGTACCTACCGGATTATTAAAGATTCCTGCGGAATCGCCGCCATAGACACCCGATACCTGGCACCTCTTGCCGATCTGAAAAAGGGTACCAGCTATTATATTCGCAGAACGGATGACGGGGAGGAGTACATCGCAGTGAAAGCGGGTCTGATGCTCATGGCAGTCATTCGGGCGAGCAATGAGAGCATCTTTCATCAGCACTTTTTGGACAACCTTCGGGACCTGCAGCGCGAGTGCAGCCGATGGATCAGTCTGCACAAGGAGCGCGACTCAGACGAAGCGCAGCTGTACATCGACCCAGAAACGGGGGAAGTCGAAGAGGAGGGAGAATCGTGTTTGAACTGATATACGTTGGCCTGATGTTGTTTGGTGGGATGATTCTGTTGCCGGCACTTTATGAGCTGGGCTTGTGGCTTCATCGCCGCAGATTCCTCCAAAAGCTGCGGGCTTTTGAGAAGGAGGTGCTCAGCCATGCGAATCACGATCGGGAAGCGTCCTGAAGTGCGCCCGCCTTTTGGACAGGTAAAGCGCACCGCCTGCATCGGTTGCATTAACCAAGGAAAGAATTGCGCAGGCTGTGACTATAAGGCACTCTATGACGGAGCCGATGAGGCCATCAGGGAGAGTTATTACAGACAGTACAATGCAGTGTGTCAAGAGCGACGGGACAAGGTTCATAAAGCAATCTCCCGCCACATGAAAGAAAAACAGAAGAAACGGTGGTGAGAAGATGAACAGAGAAGCAATCGAAAAGCTGCTGTCTGAGCTTGGGTTTTCCGGAAAAGGTCTGGATATTGTGGCGGATGCCGTTGAGCTGCACAAAGAAGGAATGTCCATGATGCAGCTGTACCAGATGATGGGACGAACACGCGGTATGGGTAGATCTGCAATAGCAGATCGAATCAGCGTAGCCATCGCAAAAGGATGGAGCCAGAGAACAGAAAAGATGCAGAGCTTATTTCCATCCTATATTCCATGCCGTCCACCCAAAAATCGGATGTTCCTGCTGCAGATAAAAAAAGCGCTGATATCAGCGGCAACTGATACCAGCGCAGTCGATGCAGGAGCACCGAAAGAATAATAACTTTAAAGTAAGGATATCACCTTTTCGGTCAAAAAGCAAGGAGAAATGTTTTCATGTTTGCGGTTGGATGCTATGTGATGCAGGTAAACAGGGAAAAGGCACAGCTTCTTCCCCGGATTTATCCACCCTTTGGAATTCTGGGCGTTGTGGATCGCATTTCTTATGCTGGCTGTTCCATACAGTGGCAGGGTGAACAGTGGAAGCATACCATGTACACTTACCCGGAGAGTGACCTGATTTACATTGGTATCCCGAATCAATACGGGTATCGGTATAATATCAATCATCCTGTGGTAGCGGTATATTATCAGCGTTACAAAGAAAAACACCATCTGCATCGCTGCTTTCCTCTGAGTGATAAACAGCGATGGGAATTTGAAAGAGGAATGGACAGATTGCTTTTAAACGGAAGGCATCGACCGGAGGAAATCTTCAGATAAGCGGTTGCGAAAGCAGAATATACTGCAGCAGCCGCTTTTTCGCAGCATGAAAGGAAAGGAGGGGAAAAGATGCGTCGGGTGATTCGAAACACCTATTCTGGTTCAGTTTGTGAGCGTGAGGTTTACGATATTTCGGAGCTGACCAGGAACATAAAAGCGGCCAGAATTCCAAAACCACGGTTTCAAAATGAAGAGGAGCGAGAGCAGCACAAACTGGGGATCTCCCGCCGCCGGCACGCAAGACTGGTCAATGCAAACTTTTCTCCGACCTCTCTTTATAGCACTCTGACTTTTTCCAATGAATATGAAGTACATACCTTTGAAGAAGCAAAACGCATCCGAGAAAATTTCATCCGTCGTCTCAAACGTGCCTGTCCGGATGCCCGAATCATGGCATATCTTGGCAGGGGAAAATCTACCAACCGAATTCACATGCATATGCTGTCCGAAGGGGTGCCGGAAGAGCTGATCCGGCGACAGTGGTATCTGGGCAGCGTAGTCCGCATTGAGCACCTGAAGGGGCACAACTACTATGATGGGGTTGATCACGGGCAGGATTATACCGGCCTTGCCAATTACCTGTTTGATCACTGGACACCAGAACAGGGCGGCCACCGCTGGAAGCCGACCAAAAACCTGAGGCAACCGGAACGGGAAAATCCGAAGGAAATTAAGCGCCAGTATTCCGAGCAGAAACCGCCACGTGCACCGAAAGGATATGTCCTGGTCGAAAGCAAGGCGACCCGATACGGTTATCTCTACTTTAAATATGTAAGGATACCGCCAAAAAGAACCAGAAAGAAAGCTGAACACGAAAAAATGAGGAGCTGAGACAGAATCAGCTCTGACAAGCCTTGTAAATGTGTAACGTTTCAGGGCGAAAAGAGCGAACAAGAAGATAAGAAGGAGAAGTAAGATCAGTATGGCTAAATTAAGAATCAGCACAGCTAACAGAAATGCTGTGTTTCAATTCGAAGAAGAGAAGTTGGCAGATTGGCATTTTTCTCAGCTGATCAGAATGTTGACGAATTATCTGGATGAAGAATTCGAAAATGAAGATACAGACCCATCATCAGAAATAGATAATGAATCGCTGTCTGAAGTGTGTCAAGATATTGCGTCTGAAGAAACGTTACCAGAAGAGTCTCAATGTTTGGCAGATGATGAAAAGATAACAGAGGTAAAAGGTTTTGTGTATATGAAGTGCCCGAATTGCGGAAATATACATGGAACAAACCTTAAAAAGTGGCAAAGTTATTTTAGATGCAAAGAGTGTGGGGAGTTGATAGCCTTTCGAAACTTGAGGACCATTCATGTCAACTGTGAGTGTGGAGAAAGTTTTTATTATAAGACAAATTTAAAGATTCCGATGTTTGACATTCCTTGTTTGGCTTGTGGTAATCCAGTAGCGGTTTATTATAACGAGAAAAAAGAAAGCTATCAGACAATCGATGTAAGAAGGTAATAGCGTGAGGATTGGAAGAACCGAAGCAGATGAACAGAAAGCAGTGATTCAGTGGTGCATCCTGATGGAAAAACGCTGGCCAGAGCTGGAGTATCTTTACCATGTCCCGAATGGTGGCAGCCGAAACAGGATCGAAGCAGCTAACCTCAAAGAAGAGGGAGTGAAGGCAGGTGTTCCGGATCTGGAGCTTCCGGCCGCGCGGGGCAGGTACACAGGATTGCACATTGAGCTGAAACATGGAAACAACAAGGTCACGGCAGATCAGGACAGATTCCTGAAAGCCTTGCGAAAGATGGGCAGATGTGCGGTTGTCTGCTATGAAGCAGAACCGGCCATACAGGTCATATCAGAATATATGCGGTTATCTCCTGGACAGCATCTTTCCTGCGATGTGCTGTCGGAATATCCCATTTTGAAATAAAGGAGCGAACGCTATGAAAATCATAATCAAAGAACCAGGACAACGTCCGAGGGCGACTGAAATTGAAAACAGTCTGTCCGCATTACAGCAGGCGGTGGGAGGGTATATCGAAACGCTTACCTTCACAGAGGACTGCTGCATCATTTGCAATGAGGAGGGAAGGCTGCAGGGGTTGCCGTATAACCTGACATTCGGCGGGATGTCCTTTGTCGGGACAGTCCTTTTTGTCGGGGTAGCAGGGGACGAATTTGCCGATCTGAGCGAAAGGAAAATAAATTTTCTCATGCAGTGTCTGGAGGTTAAATAAAATGGCAAAATGTACAAGCTGCAATCAAGAAGTGAAAACTGGATTTGTTCTGTGTGGGGAGTGCGCAGGCAAGATCAAAGACCTGGAAGCACAGCTTCAGGTAGCGAAGAGGATTATCCAGAATGATTGCCCATGCCGGGGGTGTAAATATGAGTTTGCCGGTGTAGATGCAGAACCATGCAAGGAGTGTCTATGCCTGACCCATGAACTGGAAGAGAGCTGGTATCCCAACTGGGAGTGGCGCGGCACAGATAAGGTATATGTCCGGTAGCGGGGAGGAGAAAAACATGAAAGCTCGAATTAAAATCACACCTCACAAAGTAGGGGATGGGGGAATCATTTGTTTCCCAATGGAAAGTAATATACCAGTTCCAAAAGACAATAGCTGGAAGCTGGTAAAATGCCCTATCTGTGGGAAAGACTGTTGGGAAACACCGACGGCAAGAGAAGCAATGGCGGCAGAGCCTCAACTACGTTACGCCTGCACAATGTGTGCATTGAGAGGAGGAAGATGAATAATGGAAGAATTAGAGAATCTTTATTTAGAAATCTCAGTGCTGTCGAGTATAGATTTTAGCAAAAGAGTCCGCTGCTTGTTAGGATCAACTTTTAATCCATACGGCACCTTAACGGAAATAAGCAAGTTAAGTTTAGTGAAAAACCTGTTAGCCAAAGGGATAGAAGAAAAAGTGATTCTGGAAACGTTAGAAAATCCGAATAAAGATTTGATGCTTATGATATTGGTATCAGTGTTTTGAAAGGAGAAAGATGGATAATGACCGAAAAAGAACTTATCCGCCGTGCGCTGCTGGGAGATCAGCAGGCACAGAAAGAGTGTACGGAAAAAGAGATTGTGTTGCCGTGCCCTCATTGTGGAAGCAATAAAATAAATAAAAAATATGCTTGCGGAGATTATTGGTATAGTTGTGAACATTGCAAAGCAGATTCTGGCATGCACGGAGATTATAGGATATCGTTATCAGAATGGAACACCCGCCCAGCGCCACCAGTTGGTAGGTGTGGTATTTGCAGTAGGCAAAAACCTAGAGGTCAAAGTCTTTTTTGCTATGTGAATGGTATTGTACACAGTGACGGCTTTTGTGATTACTTTAAACCAAGGGAGAAATAGCCATGAAAAACAAAAACCTCCGACGTTTATCTATCTTGGTTTCTGCTCAAACAGCTTATCATCTTGATAATCTGGCACGAATGGCGGGATATCGAGAGATTGGGCGTGTAGTAGATAAATTGACGCGAGAACATATGATAGCGATGAAAGGACGTGATGCCGTTGACCTACGAACAGAAAATCGAGTGGCTGAAAAGCTATCGGGCACTGGATGGAAAAATCGAAAGCATGACCGAACAGCTGCAGGTGTGGAATGCGCGGGCGACCAAAATTACCGCTACCATCTCACAAGAACCAAAGGCTGCCGGTAGCGGTGACCAGCTGCAGCGGTGCATCGATCAGATCTGTGAGCTTCAGACGGAAATCGCCCAGGAAATGGACAAGCTCCGGAAACGTAAACAGGAGATCGAGACAGCGATCCACGGTCTGAATGAGAAATCTTATCAGGATACCTCCTTGGTTTTGAGTTTTTGAACTCTCCTTAAAACGCAAAAAGCCGCCTGCCCGAAAGGACAAGCGGCTTTTGTGTTGGATTATTTTTTATCTTCGCCTGGCATCGGACCGTATTCCCGCTCCATTGCTTCCTGGGTGATGATCCATTGTTTGCCAAACTTTTTTACATCGATGTTTTCTTTGAGTTTTCCGTAGGTAACGGCTTTGCGCAGGGTGCTTTCATTCAGGCCCCAGAGGTCAGTTGCCTCCTTGAAGGAAAGCAACCCTTCAAACGGGTTATTCATCAAGATTTCTCCTTTCGGAAACTGAGAATCAGACAGACGGCAAGAAGAACGAATTTGATCCAGTCCAGAACGGACGGATTTGCAAAGTCACCGTCCAGAATGTTTAGGATGACCAGAGCAACAAGCAGAATGCGAAGTGTTTTGACTTTCATTTTCTTCGTGGATGTGGTATAATAAAAGCCCCAAGAGGGGGCGGGAGTTTCCTCCCGCCTGGACTTACTTTTTTCTTCGTTTCTTTTTTCCTTTGAGCTGCCGAGCTGTGAGGATTAAAACGAGGATTTCAAGTAAGTCCTTTGTTATTTCTAACAGACTTTTTATTTGTTCATCCACTGTGTTCACCTCCTTTCATTAATTATATTATATCACTATATCGTGATATTGTCAATACTTTTTTTACAACAAATCGCTTAATTATGCGGTTTTTTATATTTTTGAGCCGGATTTCTTTTGGAAAGACCGGCTTTTTTTATGCCGTTTTCCACCTTTAGCCCCGAGAAAGGTGAAAGATAAATGCTAGAAACAAACCGAATTTACAACACAGATTGCCTTGCTGGAATGCAGGCAATCGAGGACAAGTCAATCGACATGATTTTGTGTGATCTTCCGTATGGTGTCACAGATTGTCGATGGGACAGCGTGCTGCCATTCGACCAGCTATGGAAACAATATGAGCGCATCATCAAGGACAACGGTGCCATCGTGTTGACGGCGATCCAGCCATTCACGACAGTGCTCATCCAAAGTAACCGCAAATTATTTCGCTACTGCTGGTACTGGCACAAAAACTGCCCGACCGGTTTTGCCCTTGCAAAGAAGCAGCCTATGCGCTGCATTGAGGATGTGGTAGTATTCTACAAAAAGCCGCCGGTCTATCATCCACAGGGGCTGATCCGGTTAGACAAGCCGAAGTATCACAAGGGAAGCG
>PPYE01720917.1_pt1 | contig 23833 bp, 19 predicted proteins | sample 1559881 | NCBI WGS metagenome assembly PPYE01 (sample SAMN08240022, study PRJNA423297) | Human gut metagenome, whole genome shotgun sequencing project. | reverse complement strand
AAACAACTACAATAATTTTCCTAATTTAATAACAAAAAATTATGAATCAGTTTTTGAATTTTTCTTTGGAAGGTAAAGTAGCTCTCGTTACAGGTGCTTCTTACGGTATCGGATTTGCAATCGCTTCTGCATTCGCAGAACAAGGTGCTACTATTTGTTTCAACGACATCAATCAGGAGTTGGTGGACAAAGGTATGGCTGCATACGCTGCAAAAGGTATCAAAGCTCACGGTTATGTATGTGATGTAACAGACGAACCGGCTGTACAGGCTATGGTTGCCACTATCGCGAAAGAAGTAGGTACAGTTGATATTCTTGTTAATAATGCAGGTATCATCCGTCGTGTGCCTATGCACGAAATGGAAGCCGCTGATTTCCGTAAGGTGATTGACATCGACTTGAACGCCCCGTTCATCGTTTCTAAGGCTGTTTTGCCCGCAATGATGGAGAAACGTGCAGGTAAGATCATCAACATCTGCTCTATGATGTCTGAATTGGGACGTGAGACTGTATCTGCATACGCTGCCGCTAAGGGTGGTCTGAAAATGCTGACTCGCAATATCTGCTCTGAATATGGTGAATACAACATCCAATGTAACGGTATCGGCCCGGGTTACATCGCTACTCCGCAAACTGCTCCTCTTCGTGAGCCGCAGGCAGACGGAAGCCGTCATCCGTTCGATTCATTCATCTGCGCTAAGACTCCGGCCGGTCGTTGGCTGAATCCGGAAGAACTGACAGGTCCTGCCGTATTCCTTGCTTCTGAAGCTTCTAACGCTGTCAACGGTCATATCCTTTACGTAGACGGTGGTATCCTTGCTTATATCGGAAAACAACCGAAATAATAGTGAGATAACGAGATATTCCGATAAGGTGATAGAATGGTAAAGAGCTTCCTCTTTTCGTCTGTCACCTTATCTTTTTATTATTCATTCAATGTAGATTAATCATGAAGAAGATATTAATTCTGGTTGCTGCAGTCTTGATGGGAGTTGCTTCCTGTGCTGACAGCAAACAGGCAATGACGGTTACAGTGACCAATCCTTTGGCTTTAGAGCGTACAGGGGAGATGGTGGAAGTACCGATGAGCGATGTGGTTGCGAAGTTGAAACTGGCGGACACGGCACAGATTGTAGTGCTTGATGCGGACGGACAGCAGGTTCCCTATCAGGTGACATACGATGAAAAGGTTATTTTCCCGGCTACGGTGAAAGCTAATGGTACGGCTACTTATACCATTCAGCCGGGTGCTCCGGAAGCCTTTAATGTGATTGCTTGCGGTAAATATTACCCCGAGCGTCTTGATGACCTTGCTTGGGAGAATGACTTGGTAGGTTTCCGTGCGTATGGTCCTGCTTTGCAGGCAAGAAACGAGCGTGGATTCGGTTATGACCTTTTCACGAAGTATAATACTACCGAACCGATCTTGGAAGCTCTTTATGCCGAAGAACTCAACCCGGAGAAGCGTGCGAAGATTGCCGAACTGAAGAAAACGGATCCCAAGGCGGCTGCCGAACTTCAACGTGCCATCTCTTATCACGTTGATCATGGTTACGGAATGGATTGCTATGCGGTAGGTCCTACGTTGGGCTGCGGTACGTCGGCTTTGATGGAGGGTGATACGATTGTCTATCCTTACTGCTATCGTACACAGGAAATCCTTGATAATGGTCCGTTGCGTTTCACTGCGAAGCTGGAATTTAATCCGCTGGTGGTTCGTGGAGATTCCGGTGTGGTGGAAACGCGTGTAATTTCGCTGGATGCAGGCTCGTATTTGAACAAAGCGGTGATTTCGTACACCAATCTGAAAGAAACAATGCCTGTGGCTACAGGATTGGTTCTGCGCGAACCGGATGGAGTAACGATGGCGGATGCTGCGAATGGCTATATCACTTATGTCGATCCTACAACCGACCGTAGTGGTGGAAACGGCAAAATCTTTGTTGGTGCTGCGTTCCCTGCACAGGTGAAGGATGCTAAGGTAGTTCTTTTCCAGGAGAAGGAAAAGAAAGAACGTGGTGGGGCCGATGGTCACGTGCTGGCTGTCAGCGAATATGAACCGGGTTCGGAATATACTTATTACTGGGGATCTGCGTGGGATAAAGCTGCTATCAAGACGGCAGAAGCCTGGAATGAATATATGTCCCAATATGCACAGAAAGTACGCACACCGTTGACTGTGGCTTATTAAACTGTTTTTGGTATAAAATACCTTGTTTGTAGGCTGTTAATACTTGTCGTCTCAGGTATTAACAGCCTATATATTAAGTGTTAATACCTGAGACGACAGGTGTTAATACTCTATGCGGCATATTTTAATAGCCTGTATGATAGCTAATAGTTGCTTGTATGCCAAGAGAACTTCCTGATATATTGTTTGCTAATATTCCATTTGCTGATTTACTTTTTGCCCTCGTTTCTTTGCAGGAAAGGAACTTTTGCTTATTTCTTTCTAAGAAAGAAAGACTAAAAACAGATTACGGAATTCACTTGTGAAAGAAAATATAAGATACTACCGTTCCAGTATAGACAGAAGCCGAATGGAAAGAACAAGATACGTCTATTCATGTGGTATCCGCCTGGAATGGATACGTTGCTTATTGAGCGATTTTCTTCAGAGTCTCTTTTTCGTATAATTCCCATCCGGTTTCTTTCCAATGGTATTCCCATACAAGTTTGTCAGCGGATATCTCTACAATTTTCATAATATCCGGATCCTCATAATCGTATCCACCGTCATTCGGATAATAGAAGATAAGATGGACAGAGCCGTTTTTTAACTCCCATTTACCAGTTTCACTAGGGTTACTGCTTCCTTTGGAGTAACTATTGAAGGTCATATCAGATTTCAGTTCATATCGTCTGCCGACATAGTATGATGGATTGTCCTCTTCGCGTTTGCCATCTTCTATTTCATATCCGCTATGTTCAACGACTTCCCACATTCCTACTAATTCATCTACTGATCCGATGGAGTCTTCGTCATCGTCGCCACAGGAATACATACTGAATGATAATAATACTACGGCTACGCAAGTAGCCAGTTTCCATAATGTTTTCATATTAATTCGTTTTGAGTGATTTGAAAAAACAGCATTCACGTCTCTTCTTACGGAGAGAGGAGAACATGAATGCTGAATAAAAATGATATTGAAAGGTTTGATTTTACTCTTCTTATAATCTTGTTGGCAGAGTTTAGAATGCTACACCCAAACGAATCATAAAGTTGCTGGTCTTGTTACTGCCGAGATCACTGAATGTGTCTATGAATCCACGTTGATAAGTAAGATCCAAGTTGAAACGGCTATACCATACTCCTACGCCAATATTCATGCCTACATCATAATGATTGTAGTCAACATCTAAATAATCGGCAAAATCTCCCCAACTGATACTTTCTCCATCTCCTTTCATTTTGCTGGTATAGTCATAGCTGGCGTAAACTCCTGCATGAGGATCAATCTTAATGTTATCTGCTACTTCGAATTTCCATCCGAAAGTAAACGGAGAGTATTGGATATTATGGGCAATGCATTTTGTGTCATCTTCCTTGAATCCACGAGAACCCAAGCCAAATTCCATTCCCCAATAACCTCCGGAACTGCCTAATGGCTTTTGATAGCCAACTGTAGCGTTATAGCCAATATTGGAATCGAGTCCTTCGGCTCCGTCTCCGGAAACATTCATAACGTTTAATCCGGCACGTAGAAACCATAATGTACTAGATGGCTCTTTTTCTGTTCTTACAATGGAACTTCTGGATGATACGATCTGTGCCTGTGTGCCTACACATAAGAGAAGTGCAGCTACGATTGATAATACTTTTTTCATTGTTTCTTATGTTTTAATAGTTAATTATTGGTTTTTACGACCGGTGCTATTACCCCTTTTTCATCGGTAGGAGCGAGTTTCTTTATCCTTATCCATTCATAATCGTCCTTAGTGGCGGTGTACCATTTACTAAAAACGGCAGGGAAGCCTACTACTGTTACTGTGTAGCCTCCTTCATCGTTAGTTTCCACTTTATAGGTGGCTGCCATGATAACGTCGCTACCGGCATCTTCGTTAGCCTTATAAGTAGCCCATGAACGGACATTGCCCAACTCTCCTTTCAATCCGATTTCTACTTCTTCACGTGTGAACTTATAGGTGAATACTTGTCGTTTGGGAGTCTCTCCTCCCAGCAGCCTGACTTCCGCTACTACAGGTTTTACACATACTTCGCTTACTGCATCACCTGCACGCGATTGTGCGTCACGAAACTGAAATGTTGACTTTTGAGCATAGCTCTCCAATGTACAACCGAGAATCAATGCAATTAATAGAATTAGCTTTTTCATCTTCATCATTCTGTGAGTTTTGTTAATATGTCGCAAAGGTATGTGAAAGGAACATAACAAAGTGGAAACGGGTAGTTCCTAAAGGGTGACAAATATGTCGCCTATTTGGAGACAGTGTTCGTAGGAGGGATGAGGTTGATCGTATCGGACAAGTCTCTGAAGAAGTCGTGATTGAGGATGCAGGATATACGCCAAAGCAGTTGGATATCAATATTTTCTTTGTGGAATATTTTATAGACATTGGGACGGGTACAACACAATTGGGCAGCGAACCAAGTGACGCTACGTCCTTGGTCGTGAAGAATACGTTCGATAAGCTGTCCTGCATGAATCATATCCATACAACGCTGTGTGTTTCGCCCAGATTCCCGTAGGTGAACTAATTTTAGTAAATGTAACTTTGGAAGAATATATATGGAAAAGGCGCGGGAATCTTACCTTCGTCCGTTCCGTGTTCAAGGCCTTCGCAATGCCAGCTACCGGGAACGAACAACGCAGAAAGCCCACGCCGATATGTACAACACCCGCAGCCTCTCTTTGTTTCTCAAAGCGAGGCACGGATGTATATAAGCACACATCAGGAGGACGTCTTCGTTGCAGCTCGTCATTCCGGTAGAACGAAATTTGCGAAGTTTTGAACACCAATGACAAACGCTTGTAAACGTCTTCTCAATATAAAAACGGCTCCCCCTCACCACCCGAAGGCTTTCTGCGGAAGAGTCCGTTGCAAATGTAAATAAAAAAATGAGATTATGATAGGATAGGAGGGAATATATGCTTTGAATTATACGATTTATGTAATTCAAAGCATATAATCAGAGTCATTTATGCGATATCCTAGAATACTTTAAACTCGTATCCTTCTGCCTTTAGGAATTCGATGGCACGGGGTAGGGCATATTGCAAATTCCCGTTGTTCCAAGATTTCAGTGAGTCGTGGAAGGTAATGATAGAACCGTTACGTACATAGCGTTTCACGTTGTCCAATACCTGTTCGGGACGCATACATTTACTGTAATCGCGGGTTACGAGGTCCCACATGATGATGCGATAGTGGTGGCGGAGCGTATAGTACTGCCGGAAACCCATGTGCCCGTGTGGCGGACGGAATAGGTCTGAATGGATAATCTCGTCTACTTTCTTGGCATTTGCCAGATAGTCCGGATTGGAATACTCAAATCCGCGAATATGGTTGAATGTGTGGTTGCCGATGCGGTGTCCGCGCTCTACTACCATTCGATATTCATCCGGGTGCTTGCGTATATTGTCGCCTACCATGAAAAAGGTAGCTTTGATGTGGTGTTTTTCCAATAAATCCAATACCCAAGGAGTAACCTCCGGGATGGGTCCGTCGTCGAAAGTCAGATAGACTGCCCGTACGTTCGGATCCATCCGGAAGATTGCTTGTGGATACAACGCCCGGAAAAACCAAGGTGGTTGTTCTATAAACATTGTACTAAATTACTATTTCCCTTTCATTCTCGTCACGTACTCGTTGTATAATTGGTCGAGTTGCTCGGAGTAATGTTTTGCGAGTTCTTCTGATTTGTATTTCTCCATTAAACGAATTTCCGCGTCAAGCAAGCTTGCGTTATATACGAAATTCTCTCCGGCAATGGCAAGCTGGCTATCGTTCAGACTGAGATACCAGATCATATATTCGAGTGACTTGTTGGCAAGGTCGTCAATGATCTTGTTGGCCTTCTCGTTCTGACCTAATTGATAGTAAGATTCTGCCATTTGGAAAGCACCGTTTGCCCAGTCATACGGCACGTTATAAGCCGGAATCATCTTCTCTGCATAGTCGAGCGCAGCGAGTGCCTTATCTTTCTTGCCCTCTTTGATGAGCTGCCCTACGAGTTGCGTGAAGATGCGACGATGTGTGTAGCACATACGCATCACGTTCTCGTCGATGTATATGCCCGGCTGGTCGATGCCGCCGAACTTGAACTTTTTCATCAGGTTGTCGTACATCTTTTCGCTGTCAATCTTGCTGTCCAGCTTTTCCGTATCGAACGGAGTGAAGCGGTAGGCGAGACCTTCCTGCGTGAAGTGATTACCCATACCCAAATGGTTTTCTCCGCCTACGGTGATTGCCATATAGATAGGACGTTCCCAGTTGGCGTTAGCGAGCATTTCGAGCATCATCAGCTCACTCTTGTAGAGCGCACGTTTCGGACTCCCATTGGCGTCTCTGAGGGTGATCGTCATATATTCGGGGATAGAGTCGCCCAAAGCTTCCGGTATCTTCATGCCGGAGCGGCGTACAGCTTCTTCGTCTATCTTCATCACGATACTGTCTGTTGGAATCAGCGGGAGCTGTATATCCTTTCCGGTCTTTTTGAGAAGCTCCTTCAGCTGGTCGTTCTTGCCGAGCATCCAGCGGTTGATGATTTCCTTCAGTTCGTAAGGGTTCTCACCGAAGATGGAGTGTACGAGCGATAATATGGTCGTATCTCCTTTGGCAGCCAATTCGTTAGCTTGCTTGAAGTAACTGTCGATGAAGGCTTTCATTTCCGGGCGTACCGGGATATATTCATTTTTTCCTTCCACATACTCCACACGGTCCCAAGTGATAGGGAGCGATGGAGAATCGTATGCCGGACGCTTCATCTGGTCGATGTACCAATCCGTTTGCAGGTAGCTTAGGTTGCAGGTACGGGCATCTGTGCGGAAGCCTTCTGTTTCCTGATTGTACCACAAGGGGAAGGTATCGTTATCACCGTTCGTGTAGATGATCGGGTTGCCTTTTTCCTGCAGGGTCATCAGGTAGTTCTGTCCGAAGTCACGTGCCACGAAACGGCCGCTACGGTCGTGATCATCCCACGTCTGGCTTGCCATTTGTATGGGGACAAGCAAACAGATGATGGAAAGGATACACGCCATTGCTGCAGACGGTTTGTACGGGACGTAAGTTTCGTATAGCGAGTCGAGCTTATATTGCAGCTCGGCCTCTTCTTCTTCCGTGATAAACTTCGCTCTTTTCTCTTCCAGCGTTTTTCTAATCTTCTCGGCTTCTTCTTCCGTAGCTCCTGCGATGAGGCGTTGTTCGGGTTTCATTCTTGAGCACCACTGAATCAGTCCTGCCACTCCCATACCGACCCAGATAGCGAAAGCATAGAACGAACCGGCATACGCATAGTCACGTTCACGAGGCTGTGCGGGTGTCTGGTTGAGATAGAGCACGATGGCGATGCCTGTCATGAAGAACAGGAAGAATACTACCCAGAATTGCTGGATACCACGCTGGTTGCGGTAAGCCTGCCAGAAGAGTCCGATCAATCCGAGAATCAACGGCAGACAGTAGAATACATTGTGCCCTTTGTTGTCCTTGAGATCTTGCGGAAGCAATTCCTGGTTGCCTACAAGTATGTTATCTATGAACGGGATACCGGTGATCCAGTTGCCGTGTTCTATCTCCCCGCTACCCTGTATGTCATTCTGCCGTCCGGCAAAGTTCCACATGAAATAACGCCAGTACATGAAGTTCAACTGATAGGTGAAGAAGAATTTGATATTTTCCCACTGGGTAGGTATATTTACCATTACCATTTCCCCGCATTGGTCGTATGGCACATCATGGCCTTTCACGTCCACCCATTGCTTGTAAAGTTGGGCGTGTGAGGAACTGTACATGCGCGGGAAGAGCATATTCTGCGCATATTCGTACTCGATACGTCCCGGAAGTTCGATATAAGAGTCTTTCTCGTCGGGAGAAGTCTTCTCTTTGCGGACATACTTGCTGCCCGTTTCCGACTGGCGGGGGATGCAATAGCCGTCTTTTACGTCAAGCGCTACTTTTGAAGAGAAAGCAGGACCGTAGAAAAGCGGACGTGTCCCGTATTGCTCACGGCCGAGATATTCGCCTAGCGTGAAGATGTCTTCCGGCGAGTTCTGATCCATCGGAGTGTTGGCGGTGGAACGGATGACAATCAGTGCGTATGAAGAATATCCGATTACGATCATCATGGTGCACAGCATGGCTGTGTTCATGGTGCGTGCGGAAATACGCCATTTCTCTTTGATTTTAGCCTGTACGTTCGGAGCAAGATAAATGCCCAAAGCGGCAATGACCAGAATACCGATAACGATACTGCTTGGACCATGACCGTAGAACGGGATACCCAGCAAGGCAATCGTCAAGATGAATGAAATAGCCATGCGTGTCTTGTTCTTTTCGGTGTAGCTTTCGTACACTCCCCAGATCAAGGCGGCTGCAAGCAGGACGATATAAACTACAACGCCGGAATTGAACGACATTCCGAGTCCGTTGACAAACAGCAGTTCGAACCATCCGCCTACTTTCACAATACCCGGCACAATGCCGTAGAGTACGGCGGCTACCAATACGCCTGAACCGAGTAGGGCTATCAAAGAGCCTTTCGCGGTAGCGTTCGGAGTTTTCTTGTAGTAGTATACCAGTACGATGGCAGGCAGACAGAGCAGGTTCAGCAAGTGTACGCCGATACTTAGGCCGGTCAGATAAGCGATCAGGATAATCCAGCGGTCGCTGTGCGGTTGGTCGGCCACGTCTTCCCATTTCAAAATCAGCCAGAAAACGACTGCGGTGAACAGGGAGGAGAAAGCGTATACTTCACCTTCTACGGCGGAGAACCAGAATGTGTCGCTGAATGTATATACCAGTGCACCGACCAGCCCGCTGCCCATAATGGTGATAAGCTGCCCTTTGGTAATGTTGTTCTCGTCGGTGATGATAAGCTTGCGAACCAGGTGGGTAATACTCCAGAAAAGGAACAGGATACAGGCACCGCTCATCAGGGCGCTCATGTAGTTCACCATTTTCGCAACTGTCGTTACGTCAGAAGCGAACTGTGTAAAAAGATTCGCCATCAGCATGAAGAAAGGTGCGCCGGGCGGGTGTCCGACTTCCAATTTATAGCCGGTAGTTATAAACTCAGGGCAATCCCAGAAACTTGCGGTCGGTTCTATCGTCATGCAGTAGACTGTTGCCGCAATGATGAATGTAAGCCAACCCATGAGGTTGTTTACGGTTCTGTACTGTTTCATTAGCACTATGGTAGTTTATTCGTTAAAAACAGGTTATGCGGTCGCAAAGATAGTGATTTAACTGCATAATGCAGAAGAAAGTAAGATTTATTAAGTATAAGGGAAACTCTTTGATAGTTAATGATGGTGATGATGCTCTCCTAAAACCCGGTGAGGCAATGTGCCGTGTCCCAATAGCTCGATGGGGCAGTTGAAGTTCCTTTCCAGCCATTCGGTAGTGACACCCGTGTCCGGGTGGTAATCCAGCGTTTCGTTGACACAAGCGATGGATTTTACCTGTTGCAACACGGTGCCGATGTCGTGGCTGACAAGGATGATGGCGCACTCTTTATTGATTTCAGCCAATAATTCATAAAGACGTGCTTCGAAACGCTTGTCGATATACGTGCTGGGTTCATCGAGAATCAATACCGCAGGGTCGGAGATGATGGCGCGCCCCAACAGGGCACGTTGCAGTTGTCCGCCACTTAATTGTCCGATAGAACGGTGTTCGAGCCCTTCCAGTCCCATACGGGAGATAATCTCTTTGCCTTTCTCTTTCTGTTCGGAAGTGAATCGGGAGGTGAGAGACTTTTGTATGCTCAATCCTGACAGGATCACTTCTTCCACCGAAATAGGAAATTTTTTGTCTATGGTGCTGTACTGGGGAAGATAGCCGAGTGAGGGCTGAATATCAGACCCTTTTGTCGCAGGGATGTGTAAAATAATCTCTCCCCCTGTCGGTTTCAGCAGACCGAGGATACACTTGATAAGCGTTGTCTTACCACCTCCGTTGGGACCGATAATACCTAAGAAATCACGTTCGTAGACGTTCAGATTGACGTCATGGAGAACAGTGCGGCCGTCATATCCGGCGGATAGGTTTTTTATTTCGATGATTGGTTTCATTGCTTGAAATGGCTAGGCGGGTTCTTGATTCTTCTATTTCGCTTCAGCTTGCGTAGCAAGTGCTCGGGCTACGTTCAGCATTTCTTCTTCCCAATCATAGCTTAACGGATTGATGGGGACAACTTTCGTTCCGGTTTGCTGCGCGATGGTTTCCGCATTGCGTTTGTCAAACTCCGGTTGTACAAAGATGACCTGTACGTTTTCTGCCCGACATAGATCTATTAATTCCTTCAAATGGGCAGGAGAGGGTTCTTTTCCTCCTTCTTCGATAGAAATCTGGTGCAGTCCGTAGTCGCGGGCGAAGTAGGAGAGAGCCGGATGATAGATCATAAAGGCTTTGGCTGCCTCCGGTGAAGAAAGTTGTTGGCGAATCAGGCTGTCGGTATGTTGTATACGTTGGCAGAGAGAGTCGTAGCGAGCCATATAATAGGCGTCATTGGCCTTATCCAATTGGCTGAGGGCTTTATAGGTATTTCCCGCAATAATTAATGCATTGGCGGTAGAATTCCATATATGCGGTTCTACAGCATGGATATGGCCGTCGTGGGGGCTATGTCCGTTTCCATGTCCGTGGTCGTTATTGTTCAAGATAAGGTCGATTCCTTTGGAAGTATCGAATACCTGAATATGGGGCGTATTGTTCATCAAGCGGTCCATCCAGGTTTGCTCGAAGCCGATATATCCGATGCGGAAGTAGGCTTTGCTATCCCCTAAAGAAACAAGTTGCTGGGGAACCGGATCGTATGTTTCCGGGCTGGAACCTTTGGGAACCATGCTGATTACTTTGAACTTATCTCCCGCAATGGCTTCGGTGAAGTAACGTTGAGGCTCCAACGTAACCGTAATTACAGGTTTCTCTTCATTACTGTTGGTTTGGGACGGGCGTCCAGCACAGGCTGCCAATAATAGGCAGACACTTCCCAAGAACAGGTTTCTTATATCTTTTAGTTGTTTTTTCATTGGTCTTTCTATTTCGTGATTTTCTATCTTATTTCTCATTTCTTGTTTTTCGGGCGCGCAATATCTCCCGTTTTCCTCCCGGAGGTCCCGGAAGGCGTTCTACTGTGAATCCGGCTGTTTGCAACATTCTCCGGACAACCCCTTTGGCACAATAGGTAGTCAGGATTCCGCCTTCGTCTAATAAAACGAAAAGACAGTTGAATAGTTCTTGCGACCACATTTCCGGTTGCTTTTCGGGGGCGAAAGCATCGAAGTAAACTAGGTTAAATGGAGAATGGAGAGTTGAGAATGGAGAGTTGACTACGCTGTCATTGGCATTGTCCACTCTCAACTCTCCATTCTCAACTCTCAACTTATTCACGTCCGTTTCTACTTTCTGTAGTGTGAAGTGTGGAGTGAGTTGCACGTCTTTCCCCCAAGGTGATGTATGAAGCTGCTTAAACAATTCGATAGCCGGTTGCTGCCGGTCGCTCGTTGTTAATTGTTCATCATTGGAGATATATTCTAGTTGCTCTATCGTCTGCCATTCCAAAGGATATAGTTCCAATCCGGTGTAATGTATATGCCGGCCGCTCTGTTCGGCCTCTTTGAGGGTGAGCCATGCGTTTAATCCGGTGCCGAAACCTACCTCAAGAATACGTGGGGCAGTGGAAGCGGAAGCCTTCAGTCCCATCTCAATAAAGATATGTTGAGATTCCGTGCGTGCTCCTTTCGTCGAATGATAATGTTCATTCAATTCCGGAACAAACAGGGTAGCGCTCCCATCATCGGTTTTCTCAATAATTCTTTTCATCACTCACTCTAATGCTTTGTTATCTAATATTCTTACATTCTTATGTTGCCACTGCATCCCATGCGCTTTCGAGCACATATAGGAGAAGGATATAACGTATTAGTTTGCCGAGAAACATAGAACTTACCGTAATCCATGTGTTGCTCCGCATAAATCCCAGTGCGATGGCAATCACTTCCCCTATGGCGGGGAGAAAGGCGAAGAATGCCATCATGGCTCCTTTCCCTTGCAGGAAGTTTACCATCTTGTCTACTTTTTCTTTCTTTACCTTGAAATATTTCTCAATCCAGGCGATTTTGCCTAAACGTCCCATGTAATAACATGTCATTCCTCCGGCGGTATTCCCCAAAGTGGCGGACAACAGACAGGCGATAGGAGGCAGGCCAAGCTTGATTAAGGCTACCAATACCAGTTCGGAACTGAAAGGCACGATGCTCCCCGCCAATAAAGCCGAGATAAATAATCCCGGAAGTCCCCATTCTATGAGGAGTTGTATCGCTGAGTCTATAAAAGCGTCCATATATTGAATGCGAATAAAAGGGTGAGACTGACTAAGGAAATGATGAAAAATACATTCGAACTTTTGCTGTTGGTCAGTACAAAAAAGTGTCCTATCAGAATACTGTTGCTAATCATAAGCAATGGCAACAGGTCATTGCAATAATTCGGTTGGATGGCTATCAGCAGGAAGAGGAAGATGGTCAAGTCTATCAGGAATTGCAGATAGGCGCGTGTGCGTATCTTATCTTCAAATCCCGCAGCGATGCAATGAACCGCACTGACAATAAACAGCACAAGCAGATATCCCAATATCGCCAGTTCCCAGGACTGAAGGGTCTGTAGGTGGAAAGCTTCCCCGAAAGTTGCCAGCTCGATAAAAGGACGGTAGAACAGGTCCATATCATTGTAGAAGAATGCGTGTCCGAACAGAAACCAGTAAGGCAATATCCAGCCGAGCAGTGCCCCGCAGAAACTGCGTAGGGTGAGAGATTGGAAACGATAAGCCTCAAGTATCCAAAGTACCGAAAAAACAGTAAGTTGGGGAAAAATGATACTTCCCATTCCGATAAAGAGGAAGGAATAAAAAAGGTAACCCGCCGCGTGTGATTGTTGGTAGCTTCTGAACAGGAAATAGATGGATATCAGAGAAGCCAAAGCGGCAATATCTCCCGCATATAGCAGATGCATCTCCGGACAGACGGTGACAAACAGGAAGTAAATGGCTGTCTGCATGGAAGCCCTCATACGGATAATGCCGAACTGATTGTTCAGTTCTATTAAGAAATAGCCGATAATGGCGTAGATTAGAAAGCTGACGATCCGTTCCGCCCAGCCCGGAAGCAGGAAGCTCTGTATGGATTGCCAGAAGAAAGGCTGGTTGCCCTGTGTGGGGATGGATGCGAGTTGGGGAAATAAAAAGGAGGTCGACACCCAGCAAAGAGTGCAGATAAGGGTAACGGCAGGCAGGGTGAACCGTCCTGCCGTTACTTGATTCTGTAACCTTTTATTTCTCATTCGTCTGTTATAAATCGAATCCGATATCGCGGCGGAAATACTTCTTGTCGAAGTTGATCATATCCGCCACCTTATAGCTCTGCGCCAATGCTTCTTCTTTGGTTGCACCGTAAGAGCAAACGGCGATGACACGTCCTCCGTTTGTTACTACCTGTCCGTCTTTCATTGCTGTTCCGGCATGGAAGATGATACTGTCCGTAGCGGCAGCTTGTTCCAGTCCGCTGATGGGGAATCCTTTTTCGTAGGCTTCCGGGTATCCGCCACTGACGAGAATGACACAACCGGCTGAACGTGGATCCATAACCAATGTCTTTTCGTTCAGATTGCCTGCGGCAGTGCCTTCAAGCAGTTCGACGAGATCACTTTGGATACGGAGCATGACGCTTTCTGTTTCCGGATCGCCCATACGGACGTTGTATTCGATAACCATCGGCTCGCCTTTTACGTTGATAAGTCCGAGGAAGATGAAACCTTTGTAGGTGATGTTTTCTTCTTTCAGTCCGTTGATCGTCGGTTCGATAATACGTGTACGTACTTTCTCCATGAACACTTCATCGGCGAACGGAACGGGGGTTACACTACCCATACCGCCTGTATTCAGTCCTTTATCGCCTTCGCCGATACGTTTGTAGTCTTTGGCAACGGGGAGGACTTTATAGTTTTCTCCATCTGTCAGTACGAACACGGAGCACTCGATACCACTTAGGAATTCTTCGATGACAACAGTTGCAGATGCAGAGCCGAACATACCACCGAGCATTTCTTTCAGTTCTTTCTTCGCTTCATCCAGAGTAGGAAGGATAAGAACACCTTTTCCGGCACAAAGTCCGTCAGCTTTCAGTACGTAAGGAGCTTCCAGTGTTTCGAGGAAGGCCAGACCTTCTTCGATGTTGGCGGAAGTAATGCTCTTATAACGGGCTGTCGGGATATGATGACGCATCATGAAGCCTTTTGCAAATTCCTTGCTTCCTTCCAGCTGTGCTCCCTGTGCGGAAGGGCCGATAACAGCAATATGTTTTAACTCCGGACGATTCTGGAAATAGTCATAGATTCCTTCTACCAACGGATCTTCGGGACCTACTACTACCATTTCGATGTTTTCTTTCAAGGCGAAAGTACTGATAGCGTCAAAATCAGTTGCTTTGATATTGACATTCTCGCCTACGGCAGTTGTTCCGGCATTACCCGGTGCAATGTATAGTTTTTCAACTTTCGGACTTTGGGCTATTTTCCATGCAAGTGCATGTTCGCGGCCGCCCGAGCCTAGTAATAATATCTTCATAATGAGTTGGTATTATAGATGTTCTTCAAAATATCGGGTAATTTTCTCGTGCAGATGTACGCGGTCACGGCCCATTACGTTGTGTTTATGGCACGGGTAAATGAACAGGTCGGGATAAGTGCGTGCGTCTACGCAGGCTTTCATGAACGATAGGGTGTGCTGCGGCACACAGGTGTCATCATGATCATCGTGAATGATCAACAGATGGCCTTTCAACTGTCCGGCTAAGTTCTTCAAATTACACTCCTTGTAGCCTTCCGGATTCGTTTCGGGTGTATCCATATAGCGTTCGCCGTACATTATTTCGTAGTACCCCCAGTCTATCACAGGACCTCCGGCAACACCTACTTTGAATATTTCCGGATAGCGGAGAAGCAGGGCAGTAGTCATGTGCCCTCCGAAACTCCATCCATGTACGCCGATACGCTCACTGTCCACGTAAGGCAGGGATTTCAGATATTCTATACCTTTTACTTGGTCTTTGCCTTCTTCCACACCGAGACGACGGAAAGTGGCGTTCTCAAATGCCAGTCCACGGTTACTGCTGCCACGATTGTCGATGGTGAACATGATATAACCTTTATTTGCCATATAAGTATCCCATCCGCGTGCACCGTTCTGCCATCCTCCGGTGACACATTGTGCATGAGGACCTCCGTAGACATAGACGATAACCGGGTATTTCTTGCTTGAATCGAAGTCTGCCGGTTTCATGATTCGGAAATGCAGGTCGGTAGTGCCATCGGCTGCTTTGATTGTTCCGGTTTCGATACTTGGCATTTGGTAGCCTTCGTAAGGACTTTTGGCGGTTAACAGATTGACGGTTTCTTTGAACTTCTTTGTGTCTACCAGATTGATAATGCGGGGTTGGTCTTTGGTCGAATAACGGTCGATAAGATATGTGCCGGACGCATTGAGCAGTCCGTTATGTTCGCTTTCTTGAGAGGTGCTGAACGGCTGGCTCATCTTTCCGTTGCCGGTGTTAACGGCGAAATGTCCGCTCTTCAACCCCTCTATGGCAGTGAAGATGATATCTTTGCGTTTGGCATTGAATCCCAGAATCTCACTTACCAACCAATCTCCTTTAGTTAGTTGTTTTACCTTACAGTATTGACGGTATGTGCCACCGTTGGCAGAAGTATGTGTTTCGGGATATATCTTGGTGCGTGTATCGAAGAGATAAAGGTGGTTGTAGCCATCCCGCTGACTTTGGTAGATGAACTTGGTGTCATCCCATGGCAAGAATACGATTGGATTTTGCGGTTCGACGTATTTGGGATGTGTCTCTTCATATAAAGTCTGCATCAGCTCACCTGTCTCTGCATTATATTGGCAGAGTTTGGCATGGTTCTGATCGCGGTTTACCTCTATGAGATAAAGACTTCTTTCGTCCGGTGCCCAACTGATATTGGTGAAATAACGATTGGTGGGATCGCCTGTATTCAAGTAAATGCTTTTATCGGTAGAAGGGTTATAAATACCGACTTGTACCTTGTGGCTGGTCATTCCGGCCATCGGATAACGTATGTTATTTACTTCTCCTACACGTGCTGTGATGTCTACAAGCGGATATTGAGTCACCATACTTTCGTCCATGCGGTAGAAAGCGAGCAGATTGCCTTTCGGACTCCAAAAGGTTCCTTTGTTGATACCGAATTCATTGCGGTGCACAGATTGCCCGCAAACGATACCTTCGGGTTCGTTGGTGATTCGTCGTCCGTTGACATACAGGTTATTTTTTACGGTATAGGCGAGATTCTTATTGATAGCATAGTCATAGTTGGCAGATGGTTCTTTGGGCAGGTCATCTCTGCCGATAACTTCTCCCTTCTTCCAATTGTAAACAGCATAGCGGACGTTTCTAGGCAGCAATACTTCCGTTTTGTCATCCCAGAGGAACCGGAGGTCGTAAAGATGAGATAACTTTGGGTATCCGGCAGATGCCAGTGCTTTGTTTACTTGTTCACGGGTGAACAGGACTTCTTCTTTTCCTGTTTGGGGTTGAATCGAATAAAGAGTGTCGATGCCCGGTTTGATGCATTCGTCACCCCACCATTGCAGTCCGTACAGGTTTTCTGCATAGAGGTAACTCTCGCCGCCCGGAATCAGTTCTTCCAGCGTCGGCTTTTTGGTTTCTTGTGCCATAACATTGAATCCGATTGGTAGTGCCAACAATAACAGAATAGCTCTTTTTCCAATTTTACTCATTGCTCTTTTCTTTATTATTTGTTTTAAATCCTTCTATTTTTACTCTGTCCAAAGGAGTCTGCTTTGATTGGATAATTGCACTTATTTTTGCAAAGGCATTAAATAGGTCGTCAAATTGTTTTTCGTAACTTTCTCTATCAGAAGTAATATCTTCTTCGAGATATTCGATGCGTTGTTTTAATTCTTCCAATTCTTTTTGAGGAACATTAGATAGAAGATATTGGCGCATACGTACAAAAGCGCGAATAATATTGATATTCACTTCCACAGCGGTCTTGGATTTGAGGACGCTAGATAACATGACTATACCATATTCAGTAAATGCAAATGGAAGATATTTGATGTTATGTCCTTGTCCAGTTTTCAAGGTCGCAATTTGCGACCTTGAAAACTGGACTTCTTCTTTTGTTAGCTCGAACATAAACTCAGCAGGAAAGCGCTCGATATTACGACGCACTTGTTCTTTGAGACGTTTAGTCTCAACTCCATACATTTCTGCTAAATCAAAGTCAAGCATAACCTTTTGCCCTCTGATTTCGTATATTTTGTTTTCTATAATGGCTATATCATCCATTTTTGACTGGTTCCGATTTTCGGTTGAACATTAGAACTATGATGTAAACTTGAAGTTCCAAATTGGAATTTCAAGTTTTTAATTAATTATTAACTAGTGAATTATGGAGCGAATAAGTGCCCAAGGTTGAAACAACTTATTCCTCTTCCTTCTTCGGAATTCTCGGCTCCCGGTTCCCCCTAAATTCTCTTGGTCCTCTCGAATCTCTTCCTTCACGGAATTCTCCGCGTGGTTTTCTATCTCTGTCACCACCTTTGAAATCACCACCTTCTTTACGTGGCTTGTATTCTCCCTCTCTGCGAGGTCTGGACTCACCTTCTCTGCGTGGCTTAAATTCTTTTCTTTCTCTGAATCTTGGAGTCTGTTCAGTTTCACCTTCTTTCTTCTCTTCACCCTCTTCCTGGCTCTTGAACTCTTTGTATTTTCCGTCAAAAATCTCATATTTGCGGAACTCACACTCTAATGGTCCATTGAACAAAGGAACCTTCTGGCTTGCCTTCAAACCAATCTGGTCGAAACACTCTTCCCGATAAGAAAGCACCCATGCTTCGTTTCCTACAAACGCATGTTTCAGACGTTCGCCGATCATTTGATAGAGACCGAGCAAATCGTTTGTAGAAATACGTTCTCCATAAGGAGGATTGGTAATGATGATTGATTTCTCTTTTGGCTGTTCAAACTGTTGGAACGGTTGGAGTTTCAGCACGACGTCTTTCGACACACCGGCAGCTTTTATATTGTGAGTTGCAATCTCATTCGCTTTCGGATTGTTATCATACCCATAAATCTTATGAGTAAATTCACGCTCCTGGCTGTCGTCATTGTAAATCTCATCGAACATATCCGCATCGAAATCCACCCATTTTTCGAAAGCAAATCCTTTACGGAATACTCCCGGTGCAATATTCTTTGCAATCAGTGCCGCTTCGATAGGAATAGTGCCCGAACCGCACATCGGGTCAATCAGGTCGCATTCTCCACGCCATCCGGTCATCAGAATCATGCCGGCAGCCAACACCTCATTCAACGGAGCCTCTACCGCTTCCTGGCGATAACCGCGACGGTGCAGTGATTCTCCTGAAGAGTCCAAAGACAAAGTGCAAGTAGTCTGTGCAATGTGAATATTCAGCAGTACGTCCGGATTGTTGATGCGGACAGACGGGCGTTTCCCGGTTTTCTCGCGGAAGTAATCCACAATCGCATCCTTTACCTTATATGAAACGAACTTTGAATGGCGGAATTCTTCGCTGAACACTACCGCATCAATGGCAAATGTCTTGTTTACATCAAGATATTCTTCCCATGGAATGGTTTGTATCTGATTATAAACCTCGTCTGCATCTTTAGCAGTGAAGTTTTTAATTGGTTTCAGAATGCGGATAGCAGTACGAAGACAGAAATTTGCTTTATACATCATACGTTTATCTCCACTGAATGAAACCATTCGACGGCCTATTTGAATGTCGTTGGCTCCTAGTGTTGTCAGTTCCTCTGCAAGTATCTCTTCCAGTCCTTGGAAGGTCTTGGCTATCATCTCGAATTGTTCGCTCATATATAGTTATTTGATATTATTTTTTTGCTTTGGTTTGTACGATTCTTGCTCCGGCAGGTACATTCTCCGTTACCCAGATGTTACCTCCTACAGTTGCATCGTGCCCGATAGTGATTCTTCCCAAGATAGTGGCGTTGGAATAAACAATAACATTGTCCTCCAGAATAGGGTGGCGGGGAATCCCCTTGATAGGCTTTCCGTCAGCATCCAACGGGAAACTTTTGGCCCCCAAAGTAACACCTTGGTATAGTTTGACATTATTACCGATAATACTGGTTGCACCGATTACGACACCCGTACCGTGGTCGATAGTGAAGTAACTGCCTATTTTAGCTGCCGGATGGATATCAATCCCTGTTTCGCTATGCGCCATTTCTGTGATGATACGGGGAATTAAAGGCACTCCGAGTTCCAGCAATTCGTGTGCTATCCGATAATTGCTGATAGCTTTAATAGCCGGATAGCAGAAGATTACCTCTCCATAGCTTTCGGCGGCAGGGTCACCGTTATAGGCAGCTTCCACATCTGTTGCCAGTATTTTCCTCATGGTGGGCAGTTTGCTGATAAACTTAGCGGCAAGGCGGGCTGCTTCTTCCCGTTTGGAGTCGGAGCAGACGTTGCATTTTCCTTCTATGGAAGTACTAAAACACAATCCGGCCAAAATTTGCTCTGTGAGCAGATCAAATAGTTTCTCAACGTTTACACCAATGTGATAATTGATAGTCCGGCTGTTAATGGTCGAATTTCCGTAATAACCGGGAAATAGAATAGAGCGTGAGAGCTCGATAATTTCATACAAGACTTTAGCAGAAGGCAGTGGTTCGCCATCTTTGTGTTGATGAAACAGTCCTTTGTAAGATTCGCTTTCCGATAGCTCATCGACTGCCTGTGTCAGAATGTGGGTGAAGTTCAGTGGACTCATTAGGTCAGTTACTCATATTTATATGGGTACAAAGGTATTAAAAAAATAATAAGATTGATTGGGATTCAGGATAAATAATGTATTTTCACGTGGAACATCCGATTATATAATGTGAAATGCCACTTCTTCACCAGAAGCGGCATTCCTTGCTATTAGAATATTAGAATGAGAGAGAGTTTTGTTACATATTTGTATTATCCATCGTAACGGTCATTTCGGGAACCAATACGTAGGCTTGCTTTTTAGTGTTCCATTTATAGTAATTGGTAGTGACGGTTTTACCTTCGTAAATATAGTTGATTCGTAAATCTTTTTGCCATTCATCCTTGTCACTGTCCCATCTCAAAGCTTCACTTTCAACCATCCGTTTGCTATCATCGTACTTATAATTGTACTTCATGTAGTTAGCAAGGGTGCTTCCGTCCATTTTGTAAACAGTTTGTCCTATTGTCATACCATTTTCTTCTACCGGATTGTAGATCAGTTGACCATCATTGCTGCGCGCAGAAGTGGCAAGTGATGCAACCAGAAGAACTGCTGATACAACGAACATCTTTAAAAATACTTTGGCTTTCATGGCTATTTAAGTTTTTGGGTTATTCTTTCATTTTTCTATAACTGCATCTGTTTTACGCTGCGAAATTACATATTAATTTGGTATTTATGCAATATTGAAGATGAAATATTATCAAAATGTCAGATTCGTGCGCTAGTATTGACTTGCTTTTTGGCAATATTGGTGACAAAAAAATATCCGGCAGTCAATCTGCCGGATATAGAATGAATCACTTCGTTGAAAAAGTGTTCCTTTTTCTTGCTTTCTGGTTGTCAGGTTAAATAATGTTATTACTTAATCCTGTTGCAATTTTGCCGGTATGCGCTGTGGCGGTGCAAGATGCATTATCAGTTTTAATGTGCTTCGAGCCAGTTCTTTCCCCATCCGCAATCCGCTTTTAAGGGAACGTGCATACGGTATGCTTTTTCCATTTCTTCGATAACGATTTCTTCTACCCGTTCTTTCTCATCAATGGGGACACTGAAATTTAATTCGTCGTGTACTTGCAGAATCATTTTGGCTTTTATTCCTTCTGCCCGGAACCGTTGGTAAATACGTGCCATAGCCACCTTGATAATATCGGCCGCGCTTCCCTGAATAGGAGCATTGATAGCGTTTCGTTCCGCATATCCGCGTACGACTGCATTCCGGGAGTTGATATCCGGCAAGAAACGTTTCCGGTGGAAAATCGTTTCCACATATCCTTTCTCTTGAGCCACCCGGATACTCTGATCCATGTAGGCCTTTACTCCGGGATAGGTTTCAAAGTAACCGTCGATTAATTCTTTGGCTTCTTTTCGTTCTACATTCATCCGTTCGGCAAGTCCGAAAACAGATATACCATATATAATACCGAAATTGGCGGTTTTTGCTTTGCGGCGCATATCAGAATCCACATTCTTCAGATCAATCTTATAAATCTTAGCGGCTGTTGCAGCGTGGATGTCATGATTACTGAGGAAGGCGTCGATCATATTCTTATCCTCACTGAGATGTGCCATAATCCGTAGCTCGATCTGTGAATAGTCGGCGGAAAAGAAAAGACAACCTTCATCCGGAATAAATGCTTTACGGATCTCTTTTCCGTTCTCGTCGCGTATGGGGATATTCTGTAAGTTCGGATTGCTTGAGCTGAGACGTCCTGTAGCGGTGACAGTCTGATTGAAAGAAGTATGTACCCTTCCCGTACGTGGATTGATAAGTTGGGGGAGTGCGTCGATATACGTTCCCAGTAACTTCTTCAGTCCGCGGTGTTCCAGAATTTTCTCCACCACCGGATGTTTGTGGCGAAGACTTTCGAGAACCTCTTCCGAAGTGACATATTGCCCTGTCTTTGTCTTTTTGGCTTTTTCTACAATCTTCAGCTTATCGAACAGAACTTCACCGACCTGTTTCGGCGAAGCGATATTGAAAGTCTCGCCTGCCAGATCATAAATCTCTTTTTCGATGCGTTCCATCTGTTCTGTAAAATGAGCGGAAGACTGTTTCAATGCTTCCGTATCCAATAACACTCCGTTTCTTTCTATATTGACCAATACCGGGACGAGAGGCATTTCGATATCATAGAACAAACGTTCGGCGCCATTCTCTTTCAATTCCTTCTCCAGTACGTTTTTCAATTTCAGCGTTACGTCTGCATCTTCGCAAGCGTAGCGGTAAACATCCTTCGGAGCAAGGTCGCGCATATTCTTCTGGTTTTTACCTTTTGGCCCTATCAACTCATCGATATGAATCGTCTGATAATGCAAATAGATTTCTGCCAGATAATCCATCCCGTGACGAAGTTCCGGTTGAAGAACATAGTGAGCAATCATTGTGTCGAAGAGCGGACCTTTTACTTCCACTCCATAATTTTGGAGAACAATCATATCGTACTTGATATTTTGCCCCACTTTCAGCGAACTTTCGTTTTCGAATATCGGTCGAAACTCATTGACGATTTTTAACGCTTCTTCTTGGTTTGCGGGAACCGGGACATAAAATGCTTCATTTTCGTTAATGGAGAAACTCATTCCGACCAATTCTGCATCCATCGGTTCCGTTCCGGTGGTTTCCGTATCTAACGAGAGAATTTTAGATGTAAGTAACTTTTGAATAATTTCCTTTCTTTTCTCTTCTGTATCAATGAGTTGATAGTCACAACAGAGCGATTCTAACGTCTCTAGATTCGATTTTTTGGCTTCACTCGGCTCGTTGCCCGTGAAATTTGCAAATAAATCGCCTTGTATCCCTTCACTTTTTTCGGGAAAGAGTGGGAGAGGAGCGGAAGTCTCTTTTTTAAGTACCCGGTCGATAAGTGTTCTAAATTCCAGTTCCTCGAAGATGGAACGAAGCGCCTCTTCGTCCGGTTGCTCGCGAACGAGCGCATCCATCTCAAGTTGGATAGGTACATCGGTTTTGATAGTTGCCAGGAATTTAGAGAATGTTATCATCTCCCGGTTTGTTTCCACTTTTGTCTTTAATGCTCCTTTCAGTTGGTCGGTATGCTCCAATAGGTTCTCGATACTTCCGAATTCGGCAATCAGTTTCTGAGCGGTCTTTTCGCCTACGCCGGGACAGCCGGGGATATTATCCGAAGAGTCGCCCATCAGACCGAGCATATCAATCACTTGTGCCGGAGACTTAATATCGAACTTGGCTTTCACTTCTTCCACTCCCATTACCTCAAAGCCTCCCGTATGTTTGGGACGGTACATGAATACCTTGTCACTTACCAATTGTCCGTAATCCTTATCAGGTGTCATCATATAAGTAGTGATGCCTTGACGACCGGCTTCGGTAGCAAGTGTTCCTATCACGTCATCGGCTTCGTAACCGGCAACCTCCAGAATAGGAATGCGATAAGCACGGATAATATCCTTTATAATAGGTACGGATAATCGGATTGCTTCCGGAGTTTCTTCGCGTTGTGCTTTATATTGTTCGAAAGCTTCGTGGCGGAAGGTAGGCCCCGAAGGGTCGAAAGCCACTCCTATATGCGTCGGGTTCTCTTTTTTCAGCACCTCTTCGAGGGTATTCACAAAGCCTAGTATGGCTGAAGTATTGAATCCTTTGGAGTTGATTCTGGGGTTTTTGATAAAGGCGTAGTATGCACGGTATATCAGTGCATAAGCGTCTAAAAGAAATAATTTATTATCTGAATCCATAGATTTAATTAATTTTTCATGGTAAAAGTACAAAAAAATACGGTATTAAGCGTTTTATTATTACTTTTG